>Ga0307991_1000554_pt1 | contig 27007 bp, 29 predicted proteins | sample EllFjometagen131_FD_203146 | JGI IMG/M metagenome (GOLD analysis project Ga0307991, IMG submission 203146) | Marine microbial communities from Ellis Fjord, Antarctic Ocean - #131 | ecosystem: Environmental > Aquatic > Marine > Unclassified | place: Southern Ocean | collected 2014-10-08 | reverse complement strand
GGCCGTTTGAAGACCAGTTTAAGTTTATTTTAGCGTTAATCCAGAGGGATACACTCTGTAAAAAGAGTTATAAAAGTCATGCTGAGCTATGGGGTGCAGCGGCATGAGACTTGTTGAGGAACCTCTAGTTACGAGTTAGTGGGTAATGGGTTTTTGAGTTTGGTTGTTTTTGAGCTTGTGAATGTTGGAGTTATTGAGTTGAATTACATTTTGTCACCCTGAGCGGAGTCGAAGGGTTCATATTCAATGCACTTGATAAATATCCCTCGACTCCGCTCGGGATGACAGACTTAATGTCTTATGCGGAATACGCTCGGGATGACATACAATAAGTTTTTATGAAAGGTTTATTTTTGAAGGGTTTTTTTGATGAGCTGCTCTGTGGTAAGCTCGGTATCACTGTCTTTCACTATTTTGCGAATTTTTGAATAGACATCTGCTCGAGAATATCCCAGCGCCTCTAGAGCCATGATGGCTTCATCTTCAATACTGCTGGTGCCCAGGTCAGACGTCAATCCACCCAGTTCACTACTCCCAAGACCTTTTGCAATCTTCGGTTTGAGTTCTAGAATGAGCCGTTTGGCCGTGGTAGGTCCAATTCCAGGTGTTTTAGCGATGGTCTTGGCATCTTCTGCCATAATCCAGTTACTGATCTCAGCGGGTGATCCACCAGACAAAATGGCCAGGGCGGCCTTGGGTCCAATTTTTGAAATGGCAATCAGCTTAAAGAAAAATTCGCGTTCAACTCGCTGAGCAAATCCATACAAATCAAAAATGTCTTCCCGGACATGCAGGTGTGTATAAATCATGACATTGTCTCCAGGAGCAGGCAATTGTTCAAAAGTACTGTAAGAAACTTTCATGCGATAACCAATACCTGACGCTTCCACCACGACATGATCAGGTTGTTTGCTTACTAACTTACCAGAGATAAACTCGTACATTAGATACCCAACTTTGATAATTTGTAATTAAGACCATGACAAATGGCTATACCCAGGGCATCAGAAGCATCCATGGTCACTGGATCTTCTTTCAACTTCAACAATCGCTTCACCATGTATAGGACTTGTTCTTTATCTGCGGCTCCATTGCCAGTGACAGCTGATTTAACTTTTCGGGCAGCATACTCATGAACTTCAAGATCAGCATGTTTTCCAGCCAGCATGGCAACGCCACGGACATGTCCCATAAGCAAGGCTGTTCTGGCATTTTTGCCATAAAAGGCTTCTTCAATGGAAAGGACATCCGGTTTGAACTGCTTGATAGCTTCAGAAATGCCCTTGTAGAGTACTGCTAGTTTATCTGAGAGTGGATCACTATTTTTGGTTTTAATAACGCCAGAATATACAGACTTAAATTGGTTACCGTCATAGTCTACGACGCCAACACCTAGAATCCGCAGACCGGGATCAATGCCGATGATCCGCAGTGTCTACTCCAGACCTGCCAGCATTTCATCAGTGAAATTTACACTGGCTGATAATTTTTGCATATCATCATGATCATCAAGAAGTTCCATCAAATGAATCACTTTGGGAAGATCCTCAGCACTCACTTCTGTGAAATTGTTTGGGATATTTTGAACCTGAGCTACCTCAACAGTATATCCGGCTTCAACAACCGCTTCATTTACTGTATTGAGGTCATTGGCGGCGGATAGAATTTCAAAAAAGTCACCCTCATTACTCATATCTTCAGCTCCACCTTCCAGAGCAGCCATCATAAGTTCATCCTCATCAACACCTTCTGCCGGAACCTGGAGTACACCTTTTGTGTCAAACATCCATCCTACCGCTCCAGCTTGTGCCAGATTACCGCCATGCTTGCTGAGTAAATGGCGAATCTCTGAAACAGTCCGATTACGATTGTCCGTGGCAACTTCCATCATGAGTGCCACACCACCAGGACCATAGCCTTCATAGATGATTTCTTCAATGATAACACCTTCGAGATCACCCGTGCCTTTTTTGATAGCACGTTCAATGTTGGCAGTAGGCATGTTAGATGCTTTGGCCGTAGATACAGCTGTCCGCAGACGAGGATTGATAGATTCATCGCCACCACCCGCACGGGCTGCAATGGTGAGCTCTTTGGCTATTCTGGTGAAGACCTTGCCGCGAGCAGCATCAACAACAGCTTTTTTTCTCTTAATGGTGGACCATTTACTATGACCGGACATAATTCTCCCACTCTATTTTTCTAATTCTGGTATGTTCTCAGTCCTGATAACCCAGGCCCGCCGATACCCATTCTGAATTGCAAATTGCTGCAAACTCTGGGCATCTTCCCGATTATTCATCTTCCCTACTCTAATTTTGTAATAGGGGCTATCAAATTGCATGATGATTTCGTCTTCAAAGGTCTGGGCTGCTCTGGTTTCCAGTGCGATAGCCTCGTCATAATCATTGGTACTTCCCAATTGAACCCGGAAAACGAAGCTGGAATATTCAGAGATTTCAACTGTATCTATATCATCACCCACACTTGTGTAGTAGGCTTTTAAGGATTTGATCTGCTCGATACGAGCCTTTGAACTTGGCCAATCATGGAGAGTGGTAGGATCAAAGGATTCATCCAATTTGACCTTACTCTGCCCCACAATAAGGAGGGGTATTATCAAACTAATATATACCAACAGCTTCATTAATTATCCATCCTGTTTTTCCGTCTTCCAATCTAATTTCATACCAGGCATCTGTGGCATCTAAAATTTCAGCTGAAGTTCCCTCATGAATGACAAATAGCGTACTGGAACCAGGGATGGGAGCACTACTTACTTCGGCTTCATCAACCAGCAGTATCGCATGCTGCTCATCTAAAGAAATGGCACGATCTATAAGCCATCCGCTAATGACCAGAAACATTATCCCGATGACCAGTGTCGCGGGCATAACCACACGCCTGAGGGAATCTGAACTGGATAGTCGATAAATGACAATTCCTAAAATCAGCAGAATGAAGAAGATTTCCTCAAGGAATTTCAACTCTCCAAGAGAAAGACTTTGACGAATGTCTTTAAACCAGGCTACAAAAGGCATGGGTTCGGGTAAGTCAAAGCGATCTTTAAGGAAAAGCCTGGAGTATTCAAGATTATGCAATACATCGGGATCACGAGGACTTAGCTGTTTGGCTTTTTCAAACTGGAGTATCGCCTTCCCATAGTCCTTTTCAGAGAAATAGGCACAACCGAGATTGTAATGCAGGGTTGTTGACACCCGATCCGTTGCCAGGATTTTCTCATAGACATTTATGGCAGATTGAAACTCACCCTTCTCGTAAAAGCTATTCCCCTGAGTCATCAAGCCTTCAGCATCTACGGCGCAAACTGAGCTGAGCATGATTGCAAATATGAGGAGCGTCATCTGGAATACTCTCATCATAGAACCCTCCTTAATTTCTGGAAGAGTTCCTGTGTTGCAGAAATCCACTCTGAGGCTGAGCGTTTCACCGCACCAGGAGCGAACCGATCCATAGCTAAATTTTCAAGAAAGGCTTTATTCTCTTCAATCACCTCAATTGGCACATCATGCTGGCCTAATAGTTCAGTAAATTCTGATGTATCCAGCGTGTTCTCAGAAACATTCAGCCGTGCACCAATAAAACCTGTGATGCACTGATGGAGCAAAGCCCGCAATTCTTCTGAATCTTCAGAAAGTTTTTGAGCTTTATTTAATTGCTTCCGGGCTTCCTTGATAGCATTGGTTCGACGGCGCAAATCTACATTGCCCTGAAGTCGACGTGATTGATATTCGTAAGCATAAGCACCAGTAAGGGCTAATAAGCCAATGACGTGAATAAACCAGAATCTGCCACCCATATCTGAAGTCTGTGCCCTGGTAAATTGGGTGGTGGCTGATTTGATGTAACGAATATCCTCCTGCATCAATTCAACCTCTTCCTTGCTATAGCCTGAAGTAACTACCCGTTGGGATCCTTCTGCATCATGAACACTCAACTTTAGCGAACCGCTACTGCGGGTCACAAATTTCTTTGATTTCAAATCGAAGTAGATGAATTCAATAGGATCGATGCGGATTTCTCCAGATATCCTGGGAACCAGCAGATAGGTCGATTTTTTTGAGCCGGAGTGCTTCATCCCCTTGATACTGACATTGTCCGTCCGTTCAGGTTTGAAAATATCAATCCCGTCAGGTAGCTTTGGCTCGGGAAGCTGCAGGGATTTAAAGTTACCTGATCCAATGAGCGAGATACTTAGGCCAACAGCATCGTTGGCGAAAACAGCATTGGTGTCCAACCCCGCGCGAATTTGAAAATTACCTACTGCCCCGCTAAATTTCCTCGGTCTGGGCTCCGGGAGGCTCATGACATTTATCTTGACTGGATTTGAGAGAAAATTTTTAGTGGCTTTTCTTTTGCCACTGAAGAAGGGATCATTAAAGAAAGGATCATTGAAACGACGGTTGGTTCTCTGGTTAGATTTGACCTCAATCTCCAGTTCAGCATTCAATGCATCAATAACTAGTTCACCAGATTTTGTGGGATAATACAGGACTGTTTTCAGTACGGCAGTATTGTAACGCTCACCATCAATAACTTCTGACACCAGTCTTGGTTGAGCAGACTGGGGAATCTCTTCAGCCCAGAAGCCCACAGCGTCAGGAAGTTTTTCTACCTGATAGTTATAGACACCTACTTTGGTAAACAGCTTATAGCGGACGGTAAGTGGTTCTCCCACATAGACGCTGGTTTTGGAAGGAATAGCTCTTAAATAAACTGTTTGATTTGATGTAGTTCCCTTACCCTTCGCACTACGAGAAGCGACAATTTCAAGTTTCAATGGCTGGGTTTTGTATCTCTTATTGCCAAGAAATACATCGATGGCAGGAAAAACGACCTGACCTGGCTCCATGGCAACAAAAGTATAACTAATCGTTTTTTTGCTGCTGGTCTTCCCATTCACAATGGTGTAATTGGATGACTGCATGGGTCCTGAGAGTAGTGCAATCTTATCAATATCACCCATTCGTACGCTGGGCATTTTATCGTTACCCTGTACCTCAAGTGTCCAGGTAAACGATTCCCGAACCAAGACCTGTTGGGCATCCAGACTGGCGGTTACCTTTGTTTGAGCAAAGACCATTGAGCTCGTGGCTAAAAGCAGAAAAATGAGGGCAATATTCTTTCGCATCACATCACCAATCTTTTTCATTGTCCTTGCCAGAGGTTTTTAGTCTAATCTGTTCACGCATATTTTCGGTCTCGCGATCTTTCAGGGCATCCAATAATTGCTGAGCATTCATTAATTCTTCCTGATCGACTGCTTCATCACCATCGGAAGGGTTTTGTTGTTGCTCCTGCTCTTCATCCTGTTCCTGTTCATCCTGAGATTGCTGCTGATCCTCTTGCTGCTCTTCACCTTTAGATTCGTCTTGCTTCTGCTGGTCTTGCTCTTGCTGGTCCTCATTCTGATCCTGAGATTCTGAGTCCTGCTGTTCCTGCTGTTCCTGTTTATCCTGCTGTTCCTCGTTGTTTTCGCCGTTCTGGGATTTTTGATCCTGAGGCGGCGGAGGAGGCATGTGGTTCAGCAGCTCCAGGTTTGCCTTGGCATCCTGATCTTTGGGGCGCATGCGCAGGGCCTGTTTGTAAAATTCGCGGGCTTTTTCCACATCCTGCTTATTCAAATAGGCATTTCCCAGGTTGTAATAGACATCAGCGAGAGCATCTTTGTCCTTGAGGCTCAAGGCTTGCTCATAGGCGCCAATGGCTTCATCCAGCTCGCCCAATCTATAGTTGGCATTCCCCTGATTGTAGTGGATATCCTTTAATTCTGGATTCTCTTCCAGCAATTTGTCCCAGGCTTCCACCGCTGCCTCATATTGCTGATCATCAAATGCCTCTTTTGCATCAGTTTGACCCAGAGCAATACCCATTGGGGCAATAGTTAGCAAGATGCTAATAAAACACAGACTGAAGGGGCTATTCACGAATATAATCTCCCTGCCAGTTTCTCTCAGTCCCATGTAAATCTGTTATGAGTAGATCAAGGACCAGAAAAAGAAGTGCGAGCCAGGTAAACCAGTGGAATTGTTCTTTAAAATTTGTGAACTCATGTCGGCTGAACTCCTTTTGCTCCATGCCGAGGATATCATTGTAGATTTCTTCCAGACCTGCAGCGGCTGTATTGAGATGCACAAATCTGCCCCCGGTCTCAGTACTAATGGATTGCAGAGTCTCTGTGTAGAGTCTGGTGGTTACCACTTCCCCCGTGCTGGTTTTACGATATCCTTTTATGGTTCCCCTATCATCATATATGGGAATAGGTGTTCCTGAGAATGAGCCAATACCAGCAGTATGGATAATTACATTCTCTTTCCGGGCACGTTCCAGTACCTCATCCAGATTGCCCTCATGATCTTCACCATCTGAAATCATAATCATGGCCCGATGTTGTTGATCATCGGGGTCAAAGGCACTAAGCCCAATTTCCAGAGCATTTTCGAAGGATGTGCCCTGAACACCTATCAGGGACTCATCCGATATATCAAGAAACATATCAAAAGCTGCATAGTCCAGTGTGAGGGGTGTCTGGAGATGAGCTTGTCCGGCGAAGACAACCAGTCCCACTCTGTCTCCTCGTAAATCTGCAATCAATTTCCTTAATTCAAACCGCGCTTTTTCCAAGCGATCCGGTTTAATGTCCTGAGCCCGCATTGAATTCGAAACATCCAGGAGAACTACAATATCTACACCTTCACGGTGGATTTCAGTCAATTCATCTGAAAATTTGGGACCCCAGGCAGCAAAGAGAAGGAGCAATATCGCTAGAAGTCTCAGTACGTCTTTGGTTAATCGTTTGCGTTTGCTAACACTACGGGAGAGTTGTTCGATGAGTTCTGGATCACCGGCTCTTTTAATAATCCTCTTCCGGGCCAAACGAAACCAGATACCAATCAAAATCATGAGAGGGATAATTGCCCAGAGCAGAACCTGCAGCCAGATAGGATATGATTCAAATTGAATCATCAGGGGAATCTCCTGAATACAAGTCGCTCTAAAATGAATTCTAGCATCAAGAGGAAGAGTGCCACCAAGAGTGGGTAATAGAAGAGCTCTGCGTGCTGGACATACTCCCGGACACTGTACTCGGTGGTTTCCATTTCCGAAATTTCCTGATAAACCGCAGCCAGACTTTTTTCATCAGTAGCTCTAAAATAGTGTCCACCCGTGATATTGGCAATTTTGGTCAGCGTTTCTTCATCAATATCCACCTGTACCTGGACTTTTCTTACCCCGATCACTGTTTGAACTGGCATGGCGGCCGTTCCCCTGGTTCCAGCACCAATGGTGTAGATGCGGATGCCAAACGCTTTGGCCAGGTCTGAGGTGGTAATGGGATCCAACTCTCCTGCATTGTTGCGCCCATCTGAAAGTAGGACAATCACCTTACTCTTGGCATCCGAGTCACGCAATCTGTTAATGGCACCAGCCAGTGCCATCCCAATGGCAGTACCATCAAATTTTTCGTTGACAATTTCGATGCCTGCGATGAATTCATTCAAACGAGTGAGGTCCGTGGTCAGTGGACATTGCATAAAACTTTCACGAGCAAATACATTGAGTCCAATGCGATCATTTTGTCGCTGGGAAACAAAAGTCTGGGCCACCTTCTTGACAGCTTCAAGACGGTTTGGTTTGAAATCCATCGCTCGCATTGATCCAGAAATATCAATCACCATCATGATGTCGATACCCTCAGCATTCACCTCTTGAAGCGCATTGCGTTCTTGAGGTCGCATCAGGGCAAGAAAAATAGCCATGATAGCCAGCAGTCGTAACGTGTAGAGAAGGTGTTTTCGCCACATTCCTGTGTTTTTGGATATACCTTCAAACATGAGCAAAGATGAAAATCTGAGAGTTCCAAAGCGATTACGTGAATAGAATACGTAGATAATGATAAGCACAGGAATGCTTAAAAAGAGCCATATCAACCCCGGATTTTGAAACGCAATGATCACTTTATTTTAGACAATCTCACTATTGTTAGTGTTAACCTATTTTACCTAACCATCAGTTATAGTCATATATACATTTTTTGTTTCGCATAGGATGCATTTTTTTGAGAATATACTAACAGCTGGAAGGGTTGATTTTCCATATATGTTGAGCTTATTGAAGCTCAGGTAATCAAAAATATTATCGTATTCAGATAGGTAGAATTGACGCGTTTTCTACAAATATGTGATGCGTCCTAATCTGCTTTTTTTTCTTCTGATTTTTCTTCTGATTTTTCTTCGGCTTTTGGTTCAGCAGGTGTACTACCAGCCTTCTCAATTTCGTCTGTGATACCACTAAGGGCACCTTTGAATTCACGAATACCTTTTCCAAGACCCTTGGCCATTTCAGGCAAGCGCTTTGCCCCAAAAAAGATCAATAAAAATAAGATGATTATTAGCCATTCCCAACCACCGGGTAAACTCATGGGTTACTCCTTACTAAATATTTCTAAAACTATTTTGTTATACAAACTATTACACCCTATAGTATCTCAAAAGATAATATGCCACACCCATTCCCACGACACCCATAAAATTTACTTTGAGAGTAAATCCAAAGGTTAACGAGAAGATGCGTAGATCCAGTACAAAGGGTTCAGCGAGACCATATTTTGCTGTATCGAAGGACAATACAAAGAAATCCCGAACCACACTTTCGGGGAGAATAGCTGCCGCTACATCCCCTAACACAGACCCTATAATAGCGCCACTTACTATCATGAGAACAATTATTTTTATATTACGACGTCTTGGATCCACTATTCGACCCCAGATTCATCTTCTATATCACGCTGGGTTCTCGTCCATTTCAACAAGCTAGAAAAAATCATTATTACTGCGATCGGAAACATAAGGAAACCCTTGCTAACGAAAACCAGAAGGACCATGGCAACACTAGATATGAGCGACCATTTCTCTTTGGAGGTGCCCTTTAAGGTCATGGCAGGTGATTTTGAGAAAGGAATCTTGGATAGCATCAAGCTTGAAATAATCATCACCATTGGTAAAACTACACGAGCATCTCCGCCCACATTACGAGGTTCCCAGCCCAGGAAGGGATATTGATTAATCTGGCTTAGAAATAACCAGATACCGACCACCGTGAGAGCCATGAGTGGGGTTGGCACTCCGTAAAACTGTGCCTTTTGGTCACCTTCAGCTTCAAGGTTAAATTTTGCTAATCGAATAGATCCCAACATAAGGGGCATAAAGGCATAAAAGCCACCCACCATTTGTCCCAGCGGTTCGGCCCAAACCATGTATACAAATACTGAGGGAGCCAGGCAAAAGGTGATGATATCTGCCAGGGAGTCAAACTGAATCCCAAAATCTGAGGTACTGTCTAGAGCACGAGCAATTTTTCCATCGAAGCCATCAAAGATGGCTCCAAAAACGATAAACCAGGCTGCCCAGAAATATTCTCCATTGGCTGAAGAGAGAATGGACATAAATCCCAAAAACATATTAAATATCGTGAATGAGTTGGGTATAAATCGTCGGCGTGGATTTTCCTTGAAAGGGAGTCGCTTGCGAGCGGGATCTCGTACCATACTTAATCCATTTTTGCCAGAATGGTAAGACCACCGCGCACTGGCTCTTTCATCTCTACCATAATCTTAGCTGCTCTGGGGATAATCACATCCATCCGGCTTCCGAATTTGATGAGACCGTAGCGATCACCCTGGGTGACCTCATCAGCTTCACGAAGATAATTGATGATTCGACGGGCCAGGGCACCAGCAATCTGAGAAAATTTGACCTTCATCAGGTCATTTTCCATGCCAACCACACTTTGCTCATTCACCTCTGATGCATCTTCAGAAAAAGCGGCTTTAAATGCGCCATATTTGTAATTGACGAAGCCAATTTTGCCGGAGATAGGAACGCGATTAATATGGACATTCAGAGGGGACAAAAACATTGTGATGAGCGTTGCCTCTCCTACATAATCATCTTCAACATCCTTGATTTCAACGATGACCCCATCACCAGGACTTAAAATATGTTTGGGATTGATGATAACTTCACGTTCAGGATCCCTGAAAAAGTATAATGTGAATAGTAAAAGCACGCCGCTGAGCATGGAGGGGATTTTCCAATAAAGGGAACCCCCATTAAAAAATGATAATACTGCCAGGATCAGAGTGAGTCCCAACACGATTGCGATATTTATGTATCCTTCACGAGCCATAATTGTCTTAATTACTCCTCTCTTTTAAACCGAGCAAAGATAACCGATAGGTATCCAGAATAAAACACGCTTTTCTATGAGAAGTGCTCTGATTTGCCTAGGCAAGATTGATTCTTTTCACGTGTCCCAATTGGATTCTACAGGGAGGGCTAAATGCTGAAGAGGTTATTAATCGGAAGGAGCAACCGTTTCACCAAGAATGATGGGAATAGCCATACTGTCCTTCTGGCGTAAAATATTAAGCGTCAGCTGATCACCATTCTTAAGATCCTGAAGATTGAAGTAGGTAAAGATATCATCATCGGTCTGGATACGCTGGCCATCAAGACCCACAATGAGATCACCGACCTCGATGCCTCCGCGGTAAGCAGGTGAACCATCTTTGACATCCACAACGACAACACCTACATTAGATCCAAGATTTAAAAGCTGGGCAGTTCGAGAATTATTGGGACGATAACTAATCCCCGTTGAGTAATTTCTATCTATAAACCCTTTGGATCTCAACTCATCGATAATTCCAATAGCGCGATTGATGGGTAAGGCAAATCCAATCCCGATTGATCCACTATTATTGCCACCTGAAAAGATAAAAGTATTTATGCCAACGACCTGTCCAGTAGAATTGACCAATGGTCCCCCACTGTTTCCTGAATTAATTGATGCATCAGTTTGAATCATATCCTGATAAATTCGACCAGGTTGTTGGAAGCCAAAGTTCATATGCAGACTGCTTATGATGCCTGCCGTGGCAATGGGCATTTTGCTTTCGCTAAACAAGCCAAAGGGATTTCCCAGCGCAATGACCCACTCGCCCATAATAATTTCATCTGAATTACCCAGTTGTGCAGCCTGGTATTTCCCCGGATCTGTAATTTTGATGATTGCTAAATCAGTTTTTTCATCGATTCCAACAGCTTCTGCACTCCGCGAGCTTCCATCAGCCATGGTCACAGTAATATCAACGGCATTTTCAACAACGTGAGCATTGGTGATGATGTATCCGTCTGCATCATAAATAAAACCTGAACCGATAACAGCGTTTTTCTCCTGAAACCAACGTGGTGTTCCCGGCATGATAAAGCGCCAGAATGGATCAGACATGTGTGGGGACTGGGAATATCTGATTTGGGTTGTTGAGATACCGACAACCGATGGTGACACATCGGCGATTCCACGTGTAATAGCCGTCTCTCTTGAATCATATAGGGAAATTTTTTCTGGTATCTCAGCAGGGGAAAGATTGGCAGAGACCAGGTTTTCTTCCAGGACATTTGATGAAGTGAACTCACTCACCCCAGGTATCTGCCAGTTTCTTAATTCTCTGAGAGAAAGGGTGAACATGCCCAGAAAGAGAGCCAGTGCGAAGGTAAATGTCGTAATTTTTTTCATCGTCGTCTTATCAGTCCAATGCTTGAATACGAATAATAAGCTTTAATATTCCGTCAGACAAGATCATCCTCGCCCTTATCCCAGGTTGGTTGTAACCCATCTGGATAACTTACCTGTATGAGCGCTAAGCCATTTGCCGGTGCTGTGATGGTATGAGATTGACGATGGGGTGTATTTAATAGATCTGAGAAATGGTCTATACTCCACTTTCCCCGGGCAACTTCAATCATACTCCCTACCAGCATCCTGACCATATGATGTAAAAATCGATCGGCACTCACTTTAAAATGCAATGTCCCTGATTCAGAGATTACCCAACTGGCTGACGAGAGGGTACAGACCATATTCTCAGTTTCAGTGCCGGCGTAGCAGAAGCTTGAGAAGTCGTGTTCACCTAGAATCACTTTGGACAATGCCTGGAGCTTGTCCATATCCAGGGGATAACGTACATGCCACTGGGTATGGCGATGCAAAACATTGGGACGCGTGGCAATCTGATATAAATATTCACGTCGATTGGCAGCGAAACGGCTGTGGAAATCATCACTCGCCGTTGTTGAGGCTATGAGTCGAATATCAGCGGGGAGCTCACGATTCAGAGCCATCCACAAATTTCTCTCTGGAATTCCACACTCATCGATTTCAAAGTGGGCAACCTGCCCTAGAGCATGCACACCACTATCAGTCCGCCCCGACCCGATCAATCCGATTTTCTGACCCAAAACCTTATGTAGGGCGCGTTCTATATGACCCTGTACGGTCTCCGGATCTTTCTGAATCTGCCAGCCATGGTATGCAGATCCATCATATTGGATAAGAAGTGCTATTTTCACAGTGTGATTTCCTGTCTACGGGCAATAGAGACAAGTCCCAGCCAAAGGGACATCAGCACCCAGACAATGATCATTTTCGCATGGACTGCGAGAAAGACCAATCCCATGCTCAACCAAGCAACACTTAGTAAAAATATATATGGAGATCTCTTATTCACATTTACTGTTGGCAATCCTCTAATCGCGAGCAAATCACCCAATGTCATGGACCGATGGATGGTATGAGAAATCATGGCCTTAAAAACGCCTTGCCAGAATCTTAATTTTTGGAGATAACTCTTTCTGGGGGAGCCGGAAATAAAGTACATCTGGAATCTCGAGAATCGTGCCCACTCAAGTTTGAGGGCAGGAATAAACCTCAATGACAAAACCACCAGAGTCTGCAATTTGCCAATCTGGAAGCCCACCCATTTCAAGGGTGACAACAGGACTGTTAATTGGGCGATAACAGCTGGATTAGTTAGCTTCGATTGGAAGCTGGACACGATGACCAGGGGCCAGGCAAACCTCTCAACTGCGATAAGCAGATAGGCCCAATCCGACCAATGAAAGCCTTCTTGCATTGACTTCAACAGAAGTTCTCGCATAAATGGAGAAAATATGATTTGGAGAAGTGCCAAGAACAATACCAGTCCCAGGATGAATACAAGTGTCTTGAACGGGGTTTCCGAAGTCAGCCAGAGTACGCCAAGCGTGAGCATCGCGACCCCGATGTGCCAAAGGGATGCTGATACAATAAAGAGAGATATAAAGATCAGTGCGGAGGCAAAAAAGGTGAACCAGATCAGCCAGGGATCTATACCTGCATTTGAAAACTTTTTATGGGAAGTATTGTCTGCCAATTTAAGTCAGCCATCAGAAGGTCAGGGCAATGCGCAGTCCGGCACTTCCGTCGTTGATTTCAGGTTGAATTGTCATTGTGGTGTTTAGACGCTTTAAATACAAAGCATCCATGGTACTGACGAGGTGATTCAGTGCGATAGCACCAAAGGTGTACGTCAAACGCTGTCTCCACAGATAGCGCTGGGTCTTTATATCAAAATATTCACCACGCTTAGCTTCTGATTCCCATTCCCAGTAATAACCATTCTCTGCTGAGTAGAGGCGATCCCATTGCCGATTTCGGAGCATCTGCTCATTGTAATCATCCATACTGTTATATTTGGATACGCGATCTAGAAAAACATCTGATTTACCCTGAGGATTAGCAATCTGTCCATATTCACTGGCAAAATGATATAGATCGTTCTCATTGTTGGTAGCCGCAGAGCTGGCCATACCGGCAAATATCCACAACGCGGCCTCAATTCCGTTGAATATATAACCTTTATTGTGAGCTTTGTAGCTATGCTCTCCCCAACCTGGAATGAGGGCACTTTTTAATACAGATGGTTTGGATTTCAGACCATCGGAAGATTCCCCAATTACTGGGAAGATCATAATAATGGCCAGGAGTAAGGCTTTCAATGTCTGGTTTCGCAAATTTCTAGGTCCTTATAAAAAAGAGAGCAGCGCCTAATGAAAATACACTTAGCGTGGTTAAAACAATCATTATCACAGCAGGTTCATCCCTCGCATAATCGCCGAAAACTCCACCAGGGAATTCATCATCCAGAAGTGATTTCAATTGTGCTTTGGAAAGCTGGTCTGATATTTTCCCTTCCCAGGCGTACTCGGTTTCCATGTATGAAAATAGCACATTGAGTTCTAACTGCCGAAGGTATCTGGAGTTCCTAACAGTTTTTTTTGAAGCGTGGTTTATCGAAAGAATCGACTGCACCGCGGTGATTGCCACTTGTTTTTTTTGAAACTCTATAGAGGAAGCTGTCGGTTCAGGAAGACATGTATTGAGGTATTTCCCCAGTTTTGAATCATCAAGAAACTGTAGATACAGACCATCTTTTGGGATGGAGGTGGAGTCAGCAATTGCCTTATGTAGATCCTTGAGCAATTCTGTCGTGAGATTCCTATGGCTGGATTGACCATAACCAAGACTCACAAACAGGAGGATAATTACTAGATATTTCAAGCTAAATAACCCGATAAATGTTAGGCAAGATCATCATGAATTGTTGTGATTTAGATTGGCTTTTGGGATTTACCGAGGACCACCAGCAAGAGACCCAGGGATGAGAGCAGGAGGATACTTAACGCAAATATATTCCCGTTTCTGCTATAAAAGGTTCTTTCTAATCCCAGAGGTGCATCGTAAACAATCTCACCTTTTTCACCGAGTGGAATAGATGCAATGATCCGTCCACTGGGCAATATCATGGCACTAATGCCTGTCTGGGCTGCTCTGACGATGCTGATGCGATGCTCAATAGCTCTGAGTCTTCCAGCCGCGAGATGTTGATATGGTCCTGGAGAATTCCCCAGCCAGGCATCATTGGTGATGATGGCCATGAGATCTGCATCATTATCAATGAAACTTTTAAAAATGAATGGGTCAGCAGATTCGTAGCAAATTAGGGTTCCTAGGTCAGTGACCTCATCCCGGCTCCCCATTGGGTAAACAATGGATTCTTTGCCAGGGTGAAAATTTGCCTGTCCGAAATTCAGATTTGCTAATACTGGGAAAGTTTCAACCATGGGGATGCGCTCAGCAAAAGGAACCAGCCCCTGTTTACTGGAGATCACGACTGGCATTCCGGGCGAATAATAAAAAGCCGAGTTGAAGAATTGATAATCACCGTTCTTCTCTTCATGATGAAGAGCGCCCGTCAGTACTGATACTGCATTTTTCTCAACAAATTTTCTAATCTTACGATCGAACTGGGGGTAATAATGCAAATGAGCCGGCACGGCACTTTCAGGCCAGACCAAAATGCGGGCACTATCCTGAACCGCTTTCCTGGATTGCTCCAGAATGGCTTCAACGTGCTTGGTCTTTTTGGAGCGAACCCATTTTTGATGCGGATCCAGATTGGTCTGAATGATTCCTACTCTAATCGTTGAAGTGTGTAGTTCTTCCACAATCTTCATACGCACCGCTCCAAAAATAAAGGAACCTACAATCATAAAGCCTAAAATACCCCAGACCAATTGCTGGGTTCGGACGGTGAGCTTGCCAAATTCCAGTTGAAACAGGATGGTGTTGAGCAGAACAACCCAGAAACTAATGGCATAGATACCACCATATTCAGCCAGCTGCTGGATAGGCAGGGCAAAATTCTGCGTCATAGCCAGAGATAGCCATGGGAATGCCAGTGTGTAACCATGATAACTATACAGATATTCAATGGAAACCCAGAAAGCGGGCGCCATCCAAAGACCCTTTGTCCCCAGATTTCTACCTGTCCTGGCAATGATGAGACCAAATAAGCCAAACCAGAGTGACAGATAGGCCACACTGCCCATCATAGATGCTGACGCTACCCAGAAATTGGTTCCGGAGTTATTAGCAATCCAATTCAGACTGGTCAGGGTAAAAATAAAACCCGTGATGTAGCCTAATTTGAAGCCTCTCTGCCAACCATCTTGTTGCAGGGCTGCCCAGAGTGGAATCCAGGCTACCCAGGCAATGAAGAACATATCAAATGGCGGAAAACTCAGGGTGAATAATAAACCTGATATGATTGCGAGTGTTTCTGGGGTGAATCTCTTCGTCATATTCTTTCTACCGTTTGATCATTCCTACATTTCCTGAAGGTACTGTTTCAATATGATTGCCGCAGCAATTCGATCTACAGCACCTTTATCATCCCCAATCTTTTTTCCCATACGATGAAGCGATTCCTCAGCCTCAACCGAGCTATAGCTCTCATCAATAGTAAAAACAGGTTGGTCAATCCTGGCCTTGAGTACCTCGATAAACGCTTCGACCCGTTTGGCCTGTTCGCTTTTTTCCGCTCCCGGTCTAAGAGGTACTCCAACCACGACTTCTGTCACTTGCTCACGTTGAATAACCCCATGAATCTGCTCGGCAGCATCCTCATTGCCAGAAATCAGCAGGGTCTTATAAGGACTGGCAATTATCCTGAGAGGATCAGTGAGAGCCAAGCCCACACGTCGCCCACCGGGATCGATCGCTAATATTCGCCCTTGCATGTGACGGATTGTCGAAAGGCTTAGTCTACTGGCTGCTTCAGAACTTCTTTGAGCAATTTACCAGGCTTGAAATGTGTTTTTCTTCTTGCTGGGACATAGATTTCTTCGTTGGTGCGAGGATTTCTGGCGCGAGGTTTTGCTTTGGTAGGCTTCACTTCAAAAACACCAAAGTTACGGACTTCAATGCGGATTGAAGCTTCATCGCCACTCATCATTTCGCGGAGAACAGTGAAGACCCCATCGACGATTTCTTCAGTCTGGAATATTTTTTGTCCGAGCTTCTCAGCAGTTTTTTTTGCTACATCTTTTTTTGTGTATGTGATTGACATGGGTTATCCTTTCTTAGCCATGGCTCTACTCGCGTTCTACGCTTATCACGCCTTCTGACGCAAGTAGTTTTGCTTTTAAACGATCTAATTGTTTGACACCTTCTACCTCAATAATGACCAGACCGGTAACTACATCACCGTCGACCTTCATGGATAGAGTATCAATGTTAATATCATAGGCAGAGATCGTCTCCGTGACGTCTCGTACTAAATGCTTGCGTTCCTGTGCCAAAATCTTGAGGCGAACGAGGAATTTCTGTGAACGAGCCACAGCCCAATCTACATCGATAATACGTTCTTCTTCTGGTAGGTTGGTTGCAACCGTATCACAGTCTTTATGATGAACTGTAATTCCCCTACCCCGAGTGATAAATCCCAGAATCGGATCACCAGGAATGGGGTTACAACATTTACCAAAACTGATCATCATATTATCAATACCCTGAATGGAAACCCCTTTGGTATTCCGTCGGGCACGATTTAGAAATGACTCAGCGTAATAACTCTCCGGTTTTTCCTTGCGAGGTTTAGAGTATTCTTCAGGGTAAAATTTTCCAAGAATCGAGGATATGGTTCGATGGCCCGAGCCAATAGAAGCAATCATTTTTTCTTCAGATTCAAACTTTAAGGTGAGATGTGGATCTTTGAGATGCTTCCAATCCTTGGCTTTCTTAATCTTGCGCAATTCCCGTTCGAGAATCTCTTTACCAAGATGCACACTTTGCTCAAACTCCTGACCCTTGATATATTTTCGGATATTGGATTTGGCTTTGGAAGTTTTTACAAACTTTAACCAGGAGGAGCTGGGTTTTTGAGAATTACTTGTTATAATTTCAATTTTATCCCCACTCTCCAATTCGCTGTTCAGAGGCTTAATTCGCCCATTCACTTTGGCGCCAATACAATGCAATCCCACCTGGGAGTGAACATCAAAGGCAAAATCAAGGGGTGTGGCTCCTAAGGGTAGGATACGAACCTCTCCCTTGGGTGTATAAACAAAAATTTCATCTTTATAGAGATCAATTTTCAGGAGATCCATAAACTGATGTGAGGTGGTTTTATCTTCGGTCTGTAAGATGTCCACCAGATTCCGCAACCAGTTCACCTGCTGATCAATATCATCCTGACTTGATTTTGAATCTTTCTCCTTGTACTGCCAGTGTGCTGCCACACCTTCTTCAGCCGTATCATCCATTTCTTTTGTGCGAACCTGAACTTCAACGGGAAAACCATCGGGACCGACAACCGTTGTCTGTATACTCTGATACCCATTGGATTTGGGTTGAGCAATAAAATCTTTAAAACGTTCCTGAATGGGCGTGTAAAAGGCATGAATAAGACCCAGCACACTATAACAGGCTTCCACTCGATCAACGATGATGCGAACCGCATAGATGTCAAATACATCTTCAAAGGGTCTGTTTTGATCCCGCATTTTCCGGAAGATAGAATAGTGAGATTTGAATCTACTTTTGTAAACGGCTTCAAAACCGGCAGCTTCCATTTTTTCTTTCACTGGAGCTAAAAATTTCTGGACATATTTCTCAAAAAATACCTGCCGTTTTGGAATCAGCTTATGCAGTTCCTGGGAAGCTTTGGGCTCAAGAATATCGAAAACTAAATCTTCCATTTCAGATTTGATTCGATACATACCCAGACGGTGAGCCAATGGGGCATAAACGTCACGGGTTTCTCTGGCAATACGCCGCTGCTTCACAGCAGGAAGGTGTTTAAGCGTCCGCATATTGTGAAGTCTATCGGCAAACTTGATAATGATGACCCTGATATCATCAGCCACAGATAGGAGCATTTTCCTGAAATTAACAGCCTGTTTGTCTTCTTCACTGCGAAATTTTATATCGGAAAGTTTGGTGACGCCATCAACCAGACGAGCGACCTCTTCAGAAAATTCCTGCTCGACATCCTTATGGGTGTAACCAGTATCCTCAATGACATCATGGAGCAATGCGGCTGAAATGGTCACAGGATCCAGCTTCATTTCTGCCAGAATGGTGGCAACCTCAACACAGTGAGTGAAATAGGGTTCACCCGATTTTCTAAGCTGACCTTGATGAGCCTTTTTCCCGAAATTGTAGGCGCGCCAAACAAAATCTTCCCCATTGGGACCAACGGACTGGCTTCCGCCCATGAAATCCAGGATCTTCTGGAAATCAACAGGATACTTGGAAGCATCCGTATTCAGGATTCTATCTAGGATTGCCGCAGCCATTAGAAGGGTTCAGAAGCTCCTTCATTTGGTGGTGCAGATGGTGTATAAGCTGAAAGATTTTCAAAGGAGGCAAATTTATCAATGAAACTAAGCCTCACGGTTCCCGTAGGACCGTTACGCTGTTTGGCGACGATAAGTTCGGCAACTCCCTCCTGGGTATTTCCATTGTCATCGAGAACGCCATATTTTTCAGGTCTATAAATAAACATCACCACGTCAGCATCTTGCTCAATAGAACCAGATTCACGCAAATCTGAGAGTATGGGTCGTTTATCCCCCCCCCTTGTCTCAACAGCACGTGAGAGCTGTGAAAGGGCGACAACGGGCAAGTCAAGCTCTTTGGCCAACATTTTAAAAGAACGGGAAATTTGACTGATTTCTTGTTGTCTTGATTCTACGCGACCTGTTCCCTGAAGCAGCTGCATATAATCAACAATAATCATGTCGATATCTTTATCGGATTTTAAGCGCCGAGCCTTGGCTCGCAGTTCAGTAATATTTAGAGAGGCAGAATCATCGAGATAGATTTCGGCTTCAGCCAGATTGCCCGCAGCTGTACTGAGACGTGGCCACAGATTAGATGGCAAACGTCCTGATCTCACAAGGTGGGCATCCACCTTAGCTTCACTACATAGCAGGCGCATGGCCAATTGGTAATTTGACATTTCCAGGGAGAAGATGCCAATCTTGGTACCAAATTTTACAGATGCATTTCGCGCCAGTGAAAGTGCCAGAGCAGTTTTTCCCATGGAAGGTCTGGCTGCAATGATAATTAAATCAGATTTTTGGAAGCCAGATGTAATGTCATCCAATGAGTCGAAACCAGTAGCAACTCCACGGATTCCTCCCGGATTCTCATGGAATTTATCAGCCTGGGCAAAGGCTTCATCCAGAGCGCTGCGGATTCTCACAAAATCAGCAGTTTTAAAGCGCTTTTCAGAAAGTTCGAAAATCTTGCTTTCGGCCTTCTCCAGAAGATCATCAACCCTTTCGCGGGTTTCGTAAGCTTCTGTAGATAATTCGGCAGAGAGTTGAATCAGTGCCCGGAGGGCAGAACTTTCCATAACAAGACGGGCATAATAGCGGGCATTGGCAGTAGAAGGTATCTTCTCGGTCAGCTCTGTGATATAGTAAGCACCACCAGCAGCCTGAAGATCACCACTTCTTTTCAATTCATCAACAACAGAGATCTGATCGACAGGTTCGCCGCGCACATCCAGATTGAGAATGGCATTAAAGATTTTTTGGTGAGCTGGACGATAGAAGCTTTCTGGATCCAGAAATTCCATAGCAGAGGATAATGCCATACGATCCAACATCATGGATCCGATGACGCTTTGTTCGGCTTCTTCATTGTGGGGTGGTAGTCTCAGATTTTGACTGGTTTCACTCACGCCTACTCCCCTCTTTTTTCAAGATACATCTGTCGGATTTTTTTGAAATCTTCCCAGGCAGGACGTTTCCAATTGGGATTTCTCAATAGAGCAGCAGGATGATAAGTCACAACCATATCTGTACCATGATAATCAAAAACCTGTCCTCGCATTGAAGTCAGTGAATTCTTGGTTCTTAGCAATGTTGTCGCTGAAATGCGTCCCAGAGCGACGAGGAGCTTGGGTTTGATCATTTCGATCTGTTTCAGGAGATAAGGTTCACATTCTTCGATTTCTGCTTTACTTGGATCTCGGTTATTGGGTGGCCGACACTTGAGGATGTTGGCAATGTAGACGTCATCTCTGGTGAGATTGATGGCTTTTAGGATATCCGTCAGCAGTTTGCCTGATCGCCCAACAAAGGGTATACCCTCAAGATCCTCTTTTTCACCGGGAGCTTCACCCACGAACATGATATCGGCGTGGGGATTACCTGCACCAAATACGAAATTGGTCCGGGTAGCACCCAGAGGACATTTCATACAGTTCTCAATCGCACTTTTAAATTCGCTGAGCGCCTTTTTATCGCTGCTCACAGAGGTTTTCTCCATCTCGGTTTCCTGAAGGGTCTCAGGCATGTATAAGGGTCCACCAAAGATTTCCAACTCTTCTTTTACGAAGGCTTTTATCTGGTCATTTTTATTCATCACCTGATATGAATCCTGCTCCGTTAGGCTTTTTCAGTTTCCTCGTCTTCTGTATTGACATCTTCGAACATGGCTTGCTTTTCCCACTTGAGATCGCCAGATAGAAATTCAGTCAGACCTACTGTTGTGGGCTTCACAACTGCATCATAGGCTTCTCTATCAATTTCAGTGTCAATTTCAAAGGCTGGAGCCATTTCGTCTTCACCGCTGATCTCTTCGAGGTTCTCTTCTTCACGACGTCGTTCTTCTTCGATGACATAGCGATCTCCAATGATCTGTCTCGCTCTTTTAGCGATCACAGTCACTGCTTCAAAAATATCTTCGGTATGTTCTTCGATTTTCCTGAACGGTATTGTCTCTAAACCCATTTATATGCTCCTTTGTTGTTGATATATTTCTTTTTCTAATATTTCGGTAAAATCGTTAACAGCTTCATTCAATTCACCGTTAACGATGGTATAATCAAATTGTTTTCCCAATTCCATCTCTTCCGGCATCCGGTCAAGACGAATTCTGATCTGTTCGGGGCTGTCTGTGTTTCTATTGATGAGTCTGCGCTCCAGAGCCTCAACTGAAGGTGGTTCGATAAAAATTGATATGCTATTCTGGGGGTATTCTTTTTTCAGATTGATGCCACCCTTAATATCAATATCGATTAGCAACAGCTTCCCCTGTTCTAAGGCAGTATCTACAAAGGATCGTAAGGTCCCATAGTAGTGACCATTTTTTGAATAGACTTCCTGCCATTCCGCCAATTCATTGCGTTCCAGGCGCTTCAGGAATTCTTCCTTGCTGATAAAGAAGTAGTGCTCACCTTCAATTTCATAATCCCTGCGAGGGCGGGTGGTGACAGAAACTGAGAATTGAATCTCAGGAAATTTTTCCATGACGGCATTTTCAACCGTTCCCTTACCCGTACCCGAAGGCCCAGCTACAATGATCAATTTTCCCTTGTTGGATGTCATTGAATATTTTGCACCTGTTCTCTTATACGTTCAATCTCGTTCTTTAATTCTACTACAGCGTGGCCGATGGGGGTTGAATTGGCTTTGCTTCCAATGGTATTGGCTTCACGATTCATCTCCTGAAGCAAGAAATTCAAACGTTTACCAGCATCGCCATTTTCTACCATGAGTTCCCGGAAATGTTGAATATGGGCATTGAGCCTGGTCAACTCTTCAGCAATATCCAGCTTGTCGCTCCACAGTACAATTTCCTGCTCGAGTCGCTTCTCATCAATTTGAGATTCACCCTCTAAGCTACTGTCCGCTATCTTCTTACGCATCTTTTCTGCAATGAGTTCCAGACGATTACCATCTTCCGCATGAATCTGGGATGTAATCTCAACAATATTGTCCAATTGCTCAATAATGGCCTGTTCCAGTAACTCACCTTCCCGTAACCGCATGGCTTGCAATTGATCAGCTGCCTTTTTAACCAGCCCGAAAACTGATGTGTTAAATTTGACCTGATCTTCTGCATCTGTGTCATATGTGATGACATCGGGGAAGCGAAGCAATTCAGCAACCGATAAAGTTTCGCTTTCACGACCTAATATCTGGACGCTATTGTTAGCAATTTGTTGGTAATGCAGGAGTAATTCTTCATTCAAATGGGGTCTGCCAATAGCTGATTGATCCGTCCCCATATTCATGTTCATAGTCACTCTTCCACGGGTCAATAATGACTGCAGATGGGTTCTGGCACCGTCTTCCACTTTCTCATAACCACGAGGTAAACGCATGACAAATTCAAGGAACCGACTATTCACAGTTCTCAGCTCGATAACTATCTTCAGATCACCAATTTTTTCTTCGGCCCGGCCATAACCGGTCATACTTATTAACATAGGTCCTCTCCTAAAGCCGCATAGTATAATTTTTGGCTATAGCTATGTCAAAAGATATATTGAAGTTAGCTCAATATATTTTCATTAAGTTTCTAAATTCGGTTCAGATGGGCTTCAGGAGAGAAGATAAGTAGGATAAATCCCGCTCTTTTCTGCCCTGTGAACTAGGGAATTTCCACAGAGCGTATCACCTTACGGGAACTGCTAAAATTCGCCACTATTCCACTGCTGGCGAGGGTATACATCTGCATAAAATCTGTTATACCATCTTCCACTTCAGAATTTTGGAAAGTCGCCCAGGCTGGCGCCCCCTTGAGGGGGATATTTAAACCAATCGATGTGATCAGTCGCTTGTTGTCCAGAAACAGAAATCCATCTTTGCGGGTGGCGTCTACGGGAACCCATCCTTTCACCGGCAGATAGATTTCCGACCAAACATGTGCTCCTGTATTGTCAGGGACGAAGTTAAAACCGGATTGTTGGCTGGCTGGGATACCAGCGATTCTGCACATGGTCATAAACAAGGCGGAATATTGACCACAATCCCCTCTGAGGGTTTCGAACGCGTTTTTAACACCCCGCGCTTCAGGTGGATAAATATAAATCATGGATTTCTGGACCCAATTGTAGAGGACTTCAGCCTGGCCCACAGGATTGGCAATGTTCTCCAATAGCTGGAATACAGTGTCAATCAAGGCATCATCCTGTTCAAGGAACCGTTCTGAACCTGTATATTTGTCCACAATCTCCTGTGGAATCTGGTCCCATTGTGAACGTTCTGCCTCTCGGTCAATCACTGGTCTATAGTCAAAGGTGATGTATCTGAATTTTCGAGTGATGGTGAAATCAGCTGCCGATTGAAGCGAAGGATTCCAATACAATACATGATTCCCATATACAGAATCAGTGAAATTTTGATCAGGTTGTGGACGAATCGTGGATTTTGACAACATTTTCTGGGTAGAATAATCCCTGATATCAGAACTCCAGATATGCAATGATGGGAGTTGATCAGCTGGGATGCTATCTAACTGGTTTGCATCTATCAGAGCATCACCAGCCAAAGGTTCAATGTTTGCTACTTTCACAGTTAGTCCCCCGGTCACTAAACGGAAATGGGAATAGTCACTGGGCACATTTTTCAGGGCATTCTGGAGAATGAGTTTTTCTTCAGAATCAGGCCGAGCACTCTGATAGCTACATGCTCCAAACATAAAAATAAGGCCTAGAAATGATAATCGTAGAAGACTGTTAGTCAGTGATATACACGATTCCTTTAAATTAATTTCACAGTTGGATCTTAGAGGGAATATCAAAGATGAGGGTGAGTCCAGCCAGGCTTACCTTTTGATATTCAAGGGTACTATAAGGTAGATGTCCCTGATAATAATTGAGTAACAATTTCAGCGGTGCTTGAGTCCTTCTGGCAAACTCAATTCCAGCACCTATTCACACATTAGGAACATAGTTATTGTGCTCATAAATTTTCACGTCCATCGCCACCAATAAAGCGATGTCTGCATGGTTCGCTAGGGGACGAATCCAGTCTCCACCGAATTGAATCAGAGAACGCTCACGGACTGTGTTGGGAGAGACATTGTAACCAACCACACCATAAAGGTTCCAGCACTCATATTTCTTATACAGAGTGAGATCAAGTTGCTCATAATTTTGGGTTCTCAATGTGGCTGTCGTTATAAAGTTGCGAATGATATAGTCATCACCCAGGTGTGAGGATTGGTGAAATAGACTAACCCGATACAGGGTCCGGGGATTGTATTGGTAGTGAAACATGGAGGAAATTCGGTAATCTGCATTCTGGAGTCCTCCCATAAAGGCCTCGCCCACATCTACAATTGAAAATTGAGAATAGATGGTAAACTCCATACCTACTTCCCACTGGGTTAGAGATGATTAAACCGAGCGTAATAATTGCTGGGGCATACTCAGAGAAATGGGGACATACATGAGCTATTGGGTTTCCCCTTCAACTTCATAGCTCAAGATGCTGATGCTCTGTTGACATGCTACTGGATCGAGATACCGGGTAGGAAAGAAAGAGCCCTGGGGTAACCAGCTAAGATCAGCAGCAAACACAATATGAGAAAAAAGCATAGCGAGGAGTGTCATGCGAGAGAGAAGTTGCTTAACACTTCTCATTTGTCGAGATCCATGTTTTTGAAGTCTGGCATACAAAGGAAAACTATATCCATCCGAGGACTGGACAACCCTTATTTGCTTCAAATAAAGAAATCGGCCACCCCATTATAAGGGATGGCCGAATATTGATCCTACTATATTATTTTGATGTATTACTTAAGAAATAGCATTTTCACAACCTCAAACTCTGGACCTGATTGGATCTGACACAGGTATAAACCCGAACTCATTGATTCACCTGCGAAGTTGGTGCCATTCCAGGTATAGGTATACCATCCAGCGGCCTGATCAATGAATTTGAGTTCCTTCACTATCCGACCAGTTACATCGTAAATGCGAATCTCAACATTACCATATGTTGGAATTCCGTAGTCAATGTGTGTGACAGGATTGAAGGGATTCGGGTAGTTGGGTTTCACCGAGAAATGCTCCGGAATCAAGGCAAATTGATCCAGAGATACTGTATTGATTAACACACCTATCTGATAATCAATGAATTCTAGATTTTCATTGAGCTTTAGTTTATCAACAGAAATGACAAGGGAATCCCCTTCATAACCCATATCAACGGTTCCATAGAGTTGCATAAATGACCCAGATAAGTCCCAACCATGTGAACTTGCACCTGCAAATACGATATGATTGTTGCTATCGATCATCGCCTCTACCGCATAGCTATCAACATTGGCTGTCCATCCAATACTATCCAGGGTAAAATGATCAATATTCATATCAATCTCACCTTCGAAGGAGTAGATGTTTAGACCTTCCTGCAAAAGCACAGGAATAACTGTGGCTGTACCAGGTGTGAAGTATTCCCCTCCAATTCCCAGTCCACCAGCTGCCAGGAGTTCACCCTGTGTTGTATCGTAGGGAAGCGAATCTATCTGATGAACCATATACTGGAGGATTAATGATGCATCCAGAGCAGATAAGCTTTCATTAAGACTCACATTACCCACGAGCTGTTGAGCTTCAGTGAGATCCGTCATACCCACCAGATACTGCAGAATCAGACCAGCATCATAGGCTTGTACAATGGTGTTGAGATCAACATCGCCATAAATACCATTCATGTTGATATAGTTCATCTTTACCATTGAACTCTCTAATCCAAACCCATCTGTTATAGTGAGTGAAACCGTGTAGATACCAGGCTCTGCATAACTGTGCGATGGATTCTGGAGTGTATCAGTCAGTCCATCACCAAAGTCCCATGCCCATTGAGAGATGGCATAGGTTCCTTGTTCTGAGAGATCGGTAAAATCTACAGTCAAAGGATAGATACCTGAGGTGTCACTTGCGGTAAAGGATGCTTCGGGAGCCCAGATAACCTGAATTCCGCCAGCTTCCACATCAACCTCAATTTCACCAGTATTGTAGATAGCATCACCAATCTCTATGGGAATGAACATACTGGGCTGATCCTCAGGAACGACGAATTTCAACCAAAAGAGGACACCATCACCGGTGATGGGTGTTGCTCCAGCGCTGGCAGTAAGGATGAGAGATTCAGTTTCATTGCTCATGACAGTCCAACCTGAATAGCCTGTCAGACTATTTTCAGTAACCACCTCAATAAATTCCAATAGTCCACCATAACCTCCGATTTCAATTTCAGCAGAAATGAAGCTGGTGTCTGTGGGAATAGTCGTATTGACAGCAACGAGGATAGTATCACCATGAATGACCTCATACAGAGGAATACTCAGAGATACTGGTCCAAGTGGAGCATTAAAAGGTTCAGGTAGATAGCCCCCATAATTAACGAAGCCATATTGGGATTCATCATAGAAGTCATAGATCTTCTGGATGTTCTTAGGGTTATCACCCAGATCCATGGAGTCTGTAGTCGCCTGACCCCACCAGTTATAA
>Ga0307991_1000551_pt1 | contig 27083 bp, 18 predicted proteins | sample EllFjometagen131_FD_203146 | JGI IMG/M metagenome (GOLD analysis project Ga0307991, IMG submission 203146) | Marine microbial communities from Ellis Fjord, Antarctic Ocean - #131 | ecosystem: Environmental > Aquatic > Marine > Unclassified | place: Southern Ocean | collected 2014-10-08 | reverse complement strand
GATGCATGTGGTTTTTATTCTTAGCCACAGCCATCAATACATCAGCATTGGCGTTGGACTTATAAACCACATGCATCAATACCGCAACATCGGCGTTTTTATTCTTAGCCACAGCAAGCAACACCCCAGCATTGCCGTTGGACTTAAAAGCCACAACTCTCAATAACTCAACTCTGGCGTTTTCATTATTAGCCACAGCTATCAATACCGCAACATCGGCGTTTTTATTATTAGCCACAGCAAACAACACCCCAGTATTGCCATTGGACTTACCCATCACAGCCATCACAGCCATCACAGCTATCAATACATCAGCATTGGCGTTTTTATTCTTAGCCACAGCCTCCAATACATCAGCATTGGCGTTTTTATTCTTAGCCACAGCCTCCAATACCTTAGCATCAAGGTTAGGCTTAGCCATCACAGCGCTCAATACCGCAGCATTGGCGTTTTCATTCTTAGCCACAGCCTTTAATATATCAGGATTGTCTTTTGACTTACCCATCACAGCCATCAACAGATTAGAATCAGCGTTTGAATTACCTGCCACAGCTATCAATACACCGGCATCGAGATTGGACTTACCCATCACAGCGCTCAATACCGCAGCATTGGCGTTTGAATTACCTGCCACAGCTATCAATACATCGGCATTGGCGTTTTCATTCTTAGCTACCACAATTAATAAAGCTTCTGTACAGAATTTTTCAGGTATCATCTTTAAAACATTTGGGCTTTGCTTTACTAACGTAAAATATTCATTCCCATTAACCAAAAATTTGTCGAGTATCGAACAGCCAATAATATTAACAATAGGTACTAGTTCTAAAACTCCTCTAAGAATATTATAAGATGTCTGTGTAATGTGTTGCCACGCTCTGCTAGACAACGATTTGTTTTCATGTTGATGAATACCTGGAGTATGCTTGAAAATAGCCATAAATATCCTTACTAACCCTGTTATTGTACTTACACCAGGAATATAGCTAAACCTGTTACACAGACTTCTTTTAACATCATAATTTTTACAAAGTTTAGAAATAGGCACATCTTTAGGATTAAAAGAATGGAAATTTACTGGCATAATAACTCCCTCATTAAAAATATATATTATAATTGATATTACGCATTTGCGTAAATTTTTCTATAATTCTTGATATAGAAATTGGCTGCTCTAATTGTTAATTTATATTTCAAATCGCAATGTATATACTCCATGATTTTCTTTGCTCTTAGCCAAACATCAACAGGATATGCCAAATTTTTCAATTGATTTGAAATAACTTGTAATAGCATAGCCCTTTTGGTAACAGTCGCTTTTCGATGCTCTTTTTTGTCTCCATATCGAAAAGATAAATATCCTTTTTCTAGCTCAACATATTGCCATAACTCTTTTAAAGTTAATTCTTCTTTATGAAGACTCAGTGAACAAATCCTCAAGAGGGCTCTCTGAACCCTTTATTTTTTCCATCCTGGTATGGTCTTTTTCTAAGTACCAACTTAATGCACCCCTTCCTTTTATATTCTCATTATATATGATTTCTTTATATATATATATATATCATTTTTTAATATACCATCCCACAATTTCAATTACTGATGTTACGCGCTAGACTTGTCTTAGTGGCTTAGCAAAAGGTATGAGGTACAAGCATCTCGACAAGACCAACTCAAAAGAGTTGGACGAAAAGAGATGCGAAGTAAATTGTACCTTGTAGAAAGCCAATAAAATGAGATTAGTGCGTAACATCAGTCAATTATGGGAAAACATCTCATTTACAATTGTGAAAGCGTATTATTTGGAAAAAACCGGGATAAAAAAAAGCCGCAACTTTCGCCACGGCTTAAATACATGAGTCCTGTTGGACTCGAACCAACGACCCTCTCCTTAAAAGGGAGATGCTCTAACCAACTGAGCTAAGGACCCATGCAACACATATCTGACCCCAAGGGGATTCGAACCCCTGTTATCGGAATGAAAATCCGGTGTCCTGACCTGGCTAGACGATGGGGCCTCTAATAAAGATGTATGGTATAACACCTTCATATTTTATTACAATCGTTTATATCGATAAAACTTCTTTTTCTTTCTTCTCTGCAAACTCATCTGCTGTCCTGCAGAACTTGTCAGTAAGATCCTGAACTCTTTTTTCCAAACTTTTCATCACGTCTTCAGGTATCTCTCCATCAACTTTCTGCTTTTTGACATAATCGTTGCATTCCCTGCGGACATTACGAATACCAATCTTGCAGTCTTCGCCTTTCTTTTTGCACTGTTTAACCATCTCCTTGCGGATGCTCTCATCCATCTGTGGGATGTTTATTCTCACTGCATTAGCATCGACAATAGGTCTGAAGCCCATATCCGACGTCTCTATAGCCTTACCGATAGCTGAGGTATTGCTAACATCAAAAGGCGTTATAAGAATCTGGCGAGACTCTGGAGATGCAACTGTCGCAATATCTCTAAGACGCATCTGCGTCCCGTATACCTCTACAGTCACACCATCCAGGATCGACGGGTTAGCCCTACCAGTCCTGATATTTTTAAGTTCTATCTGCAGATGCTCGATAACAACATCCATCTTTTTTTCCGCGATATCTACAATATTCATCACATTTCCTGAAATATTCATCTTATCACTCTCCTCCTACTATGGTACCATGCTTTGGATTAGACAACATATCTACTATCCCTATTTCGGAAAAGATCTTAAACACAAAAATAGGAATTTTATTTTCCATACACAACGTTATAGCTGTAAGATCCATGACCTGCAACTTTTCTGCTAACGCTTGTGAATAGCTAAGAGTGTCATACTTAATAGCATCAGAATGCTTTTTCGGATCTTTGTTATAGACGCCATCGACTTTAGTAGCTTTTAAAAAAATATCCGCTTCTATTTCACTAGCTCTTAATGCTGCAGCAGTATCTGTTGTGAAAAAAGGATTCCCCGTTCCACCGACAAAGACAACTACGCGTCCTTCCTTGAGATGACTGACGGCCTTCTCACAGACAAAAGGCTCGACAACCTTCGGACACTCAATAGCACTCATAACAAGACATTCGCTACCAGCTTTCTCGATGGCCGTCTTCAACATGATACCATTGATCATCGTCGCCAACATGCCGACACTGTCAGCAGTAGACCTAGCCATCCCCAGTGCAGACCCTTTGACACCCCTAAAGATGTTTCCACCACCAACGACAATACCAACTTCTTTACCGCTACGCCTAAGCTCATCGATACCGTGAGCTATCTGACGACAGACATTTTCATCTACTCCAAATTTCTGAGCGCCCATCAGGGCCTCTCCAGAAATCTTCAGCAGTATCCTTTTGCAGCCACTAAAATCAACCATTTACTATCCAACAGTCCAACGCAGGAATCTCTTAACTATTACCGACTTCCCCACCTCTTTAGAGCGCTGCTCAATAAGGTTGGCAATAGTAAGCGAAGGATCTTTGACAAATGCTTGTCGCAAAAGACATTCGCGGTCATAGAAAGAGTTCATCTTTCCTGCAATAATCTTCTCGATAATCGTCTCAGGTTTTCCTTTGACCTGCTCGCGAGCAATATCTTCTTCACGCAATTTTGCTGCTTCAGGAACATCAGCTTCGGCAAGATACTCAGGAGCCTCGGCAGCTACATGCATAGCTATATCTTTTGCCATAGCCTCTTCACCTTCAGAACCTTCCAGCTCTACAGCCGTGACAAGTTTTCCTTTCATATGTGAATATACACCAATCGAAGTGTTCGTAGACTTCTTAACGAAATATATACGCTTGATCTGTACATTCTCTCCAATGCTTTGGACGATAGACGCGCGATAGTTATCAATAGTCATGGAAGAATCCTTAGAATACTTCTGTTCCATAAATGCTTCTAACGAATCAGGACACGTCATCGCAACTTCATCGGCAATATTGGAAATAAATTCCTGAAATCCGCCATTTTTTACAACAAAATCCGTCTCTGCATTGACCTCGACAAAAGCAACAACATCATCACTTACTACAAAACCAATAAGACCTTCTTTCGTTGCCCGGCCTTCTTTCTTTGCAGCGGCAGCCATCCCTGCTTTCCTAAGGTATGCTATAGCATCTTCGATGTCACCATTAGAAGCTACTAACGCCTCTTTACATTTGCTCATCCCTACACCTGTACGATCTCGCAACTCTTTAATCATCGATAGTGTTATATCTGTCATGATGTTGCGTCCTCCGATACGGTGCCTTTAGGTTCTTCAGTAACAACTTCATTGCTTTCACTCTTCTCTGACATATTATCTTCATCGTTAGAAGACACAGCTTCTTTTACAGCAGCAGCACGCATCTCCTTTTTTTTCTCAGCAATAGTATCGGAAATAGCTCTGACAATAAGCCTAACGCTTTTCAATGCATCATCATTTCCTGCGATAACATAATCGATAGGATCAGGATTGCAATTAGTGTCGATCAGTGCCATAACAGGAATCCCAAGCTTCTTGGCTTCGGAGACAGCAATATGCTCACAGCCAGGATCTACAACAAAAAGCAAACCAGGAGGTTTCCTCATAAAGCGAATTCCTGACAAGTTCCGATCTAGCTTTATATGTGCTTTTGTTAGGAGAGAGATTTCTTTTTTCTTCAGCCCCATCTCATTTCCAGTAGCAATCTGCTTCTCGATCTTTTCCATCTTTTTTATCGACTGACGAATAGTTACAAGATTCGTAAGCATCCCTCCAAGCCAGCGCTCGCATACGTAAAACTCTTCACATTGCTCAGCACAATCCTTGATAACGCTTTTCGCCTGTTTTTTAGTACCAACGAACATTATGGTCTTATTCGACGCCACGACATCCTCGACGACCTTCAACGCTGCGCGTATCTGCTGCAAAGTTTTTGCAAGATCTATGATATACAGTCCATTACGCTCCTCAAAGATGTATCTTTTCATCTTTGGATTCCAACGGCGTTTCTGGTGCCCGAAATGAGTGCCAGCTTCTAGTAATTCTTTTATAGTGATGTTAACGGCCAAGCCTTGTACCCCTATGGTTAATGCGACGGCATCCTATTTTTTTATTGTAAATAGGATTTCGGTCTTGGTTAAAAATCTGGTTATTATACGATACGATAGCGCCTGATCAGAATCGAACTGACACACGTAGCTTGGAAGGCTACTGTTCTACCATTGAACTACAGGCGCACAACAATCAAAAACACTACAATGTTATATATAAAAAGTTATTTTTTTTACAAGCCATATTGCAATAAAGTTCCTCATAAGGATATTCTTTGCAAAAAATCACTACTGCACCTAAAACTATGCCACCCTCCAGAAAACGAATACATAAGCCTACGGTCGATACCAATGTCCCCTCCAAGGCCAACCACGTCTTGAGTATGATTTTCCTTGTTATGGTTTTTATCATCATCAGGGTATGGTATCTTAGCGTTGTCCAGCACGACGCAAGACTCCAAAAAGCACAAAAGCCACAACGACGCGTAGTTATTGAGCGCGCAGAACGCGCAACGATCCGCGATCGCTTCAACATCCCTCTTGCTATCAACAAGGTTCAGTATAACGCTACCGTATCATATTCTCAGCTCCGAGAAGTGCCTAGAATCGAACGTACAAAAAATAACGATGGTACGTTTAGGAAAAAGTTCAGCAGAAAAGAGCATATCGAAAAGCTTTCGAAACTCCTAGCCTTTGAGTTAGAGCTCGACGCAGACCGCGTCGAGGATCTCATTTATTCCAAAGCCGCGCCACTTCCAAATATACCTTTTACTATCAAGGAAGATATCACCGAACAACAGTATTTCCGCCTGAAAATGTTTGAAAAAGATTGGGTGGGCCTACAAGCCGAACGCATGCCAAAGAGGTATTATCCTCAAGGTCGGGTCGCTTCCGATGTAGTAGGATATATGGGAGCTATCAATTATCAGGAATACCGCACCATTGTCGCCGAAATCACAGATCTGAGATATTATGTCCGCGAACATGAGAATGGAAATAATCCAGAACTTCCCGACGACATGATATCGTCCAATAAAGCGCGAAAACGTCTGAGAGAACTGGAAGAACGCGCATATACCATCAACGACTATGTCGGAAAATCTGGTATAGAAGCTTCTTATGACGAACAATTACATGGCTTCAGAGGAAAGAAGACATTCGTCTCCGACGCTCAAGGGAATTTTCTGAATGAACTCCCTGGCTCACGAGAACCTTTATCAGGACAACGAATACTCCTGTCGCTATCTTCAGAGCTTCAGGAATATGCCGAACAGCTATTGGCACAGAATGAGCAGATCCGCGAAGGACACAGCATACACCTAGACTTCGCAAAAAAATCATATCTATCGCTAAAACAACCCTGGATAAAAGGAGGTGCAATCGTCGCCATGGACCCAAAAAGTGGTGAAGTTCTAGCCCTTGCTTCGTATCCTCGCTATGATCCTAACGATTTCATCCCTTGCGGTGATCCCTCAGCGGCCAACGAAAGGAAATACCGTGTTCGTCGCTGGCTAGAGAACGACTACCATCTCGCCGATCTATGGGATCGAAAACAGTCCTTAAAGAGAGAGATGTTTTCTGCCGAAACAGGGGAATTCTACGATGAATCTGTAGACCTTTCATGGGAGGCATTCCTCGGCCTTATCCTCCTTGATGACCATCCCGTCATCAAAGCCCTCCAAGACATTTGGACCGTCGGCAACGCCATAGCCATGCAAAGAGGAATGGAAGACCTCATGACGATAAGTGGACACGATAATGCTCGAGACATATTGAACATCGTATATAATAGTCCCCCGCATATCACCCATAATAATAACCTTTCTGTGGCACAAAAAGAACAAATAAAGCTGCGACTCTCGGAATACAAACAGGAAGTCACCAGAATAATACAACTCTTCGACATATTTTTTACAAATACGCCTAACAACTATGACAAACTGCTAACACTAGACCTTTGTCGCTTAGCAGTACGTGACGACCACTTCTCGTCAGAACTATCCGATACTATAGGAAAACAGTCACTATCAACATACCGCAACGCCTCAACAGCCATAACAACTATAAGCCATGTTGTATACAAGATGACAAAAGAGCTGTACCACGAGATGCACTTCAAAGCATGGCTCAATAACAACAAAACCTCATTCCTCCGCGAGAAAAGACTCGAAGAAAAAGCAGCGGGAAGATACCACAAACCGTATACAGACATCCTCGACAGCGTCGAAGACAATATGTTCCAGAACTTCTGGGAAGAGCACCGCTGGACATTTATCACAACATTTATCCTCGGGACACCATTACCTGCACAGCAAGACGAAGAATTAACATCATATATACACCATTTCCTAACATGGCACCACGAACTAAAAAAGGGCGCCCACAGTGCAGCACCGTGGCATCGACACTACAGTTCGCTATCGCGATACATCACAGGTCTAGATCCCGACATCGCAGCACAATATCTCGCAACAATGCGCTGTTACAGAGAACTTACAAGACCGTTATGGGGAAAGTATTCTCTTTTACGTCGCGATAATGACGGTCGTCAGAGTGAAAAACACCTGGCAGCTGCCTTTTACCCTGTCTATGGTTTTGGTTATGGTCGTTCTCATGCCTTCCGCCACGCCACCCCACAGGGATCCATTTTCAAGATCGTCACCGCCTATGCCGCCCTCGCCCAGCAATACCAAAAGATTGCCCCGAATTACTCTATGAAAGCGCTGAATCCTCTCGTGATTACCGACTACCCACATCGACAAAAAGGCTCTAAACAGAAATGGAATATCGGATACACATCGCACGGGGAACCTATAGCACAATACTATAATGGAGGCCGCCTACCTCGTAGCGCTCGGCGCAATATCGGCAAGATCGACATCCTTTCAGCCATCGAGACGTCGAGCAATCCATATTTCTCTATGCTGGCGGGCGATATGCTCGAAGACCCTGAAGATCTCAATGAAGCTGCGCGTATGCTATCATTCGGAGAACGCACAGGCATCGACCTCCCCGGAGAAATATCAGGGAATCTTCCCACTGATCTTAAAAAAAACCGCACAGGACTATATGCCAGTGCTATCGGACAACATACGATTGTAGTAACACCACTACAGACAGCAGTGATGATGTCGGCCATTTCCAATAGCGGAAAAGTCTTAAAACCAAAAATCGTGAAATTGATGGCCGGGAAAGAACCCGTTAGGGGCAATGAGCAGATCTTCTACAGTGATAAATTCGCATACAAAGACAGCTTGGCATTGGCAGGCATAGACTTTCCTCTATTTACTGCAGCATTAGCACGACAACAAAAGAATCTGGTTAGATATTTCCCAACAGAAATCAAAAGAAGAATATTCCTGCCTGACCTCGTACGCTCAACTCTTCTAGAGGGTATGAAACGAGTAATACTTAGCCCGCAAGGATGCGCAAATATCAGCAGGATCAAGAATTATCATGACAACCTCGACGCCACCCGTGCTCTGAGCGAACTAAAGCATCAGATTGTTGGGAAGACAAGTACCGCCGAAAAAATCGAAAATGTATGTCTCGACATCTCAACGGGGTCATACATATATAAACACACATGGTTCACTGGGATATCCTTCAATTCAGAGCCATACAGCGAAGAACAGTCAACAGTCATTCTGGATGAATTCGGCAACCCAGAACTCGTAGTAGTAGTATTCCTGCGCTTCGGAGACTTCGGAAGAGAAGCTGCCCCTCCTGCCGCTCAGATGATAAAGAAATGGAGAGAAATCAAAAAAAGACATGAAAAAGAAATAATATGAACTCAAGAGATTAGATATTACTTTCTAGATGGAGTCACACCTTGTGATGATTCTTGACAATAGGCGGCAGAACATACAATAGAGACAGATCGGCAAAGCTCCCTGCCGTTGGAACCGCCTCAAGACCATAGAAATATCCGCCCTCTTTTAGCGGATCAATCTTCGACACCGTAGCAACACGCAATCCCGGCGGGAATATGCCATCCATCCCAGTCGTCACCAACACATCGTTAACCTTGATGATAGGCTCGACAGGTTCATCAATATCAGTCAGAGCACTGATACGCTTACCGGTACGCAAATCCTTGGCCTCTCCTTCTTCGTCAGAGAAATCATAATTAAATCCCACGCCTTTCAATACGGAACCTCCTGACCGCCATAACGGCATGCTACTCCCCTGCAGATACCCCTTGGCAAGATACCATGAGTGTCCCTTATTGTTCAGCAAAGACTCCTGCCACACTTCCAAGGCATATACCAAGTCGTCCTTTCCACCATGAGGATGAAGATCTGTCAGCCCAGATGTAAGGATCTGCAAAAGAGTATCAATCTGCTCTCCCACTAACATAGCCTGTGGATACCCACGCATAGCACGAACCGACGGATTGAGCCCTGCATCAGTTATTAAACGCACGCGACATTGATGCGTGCCGACATAATCTACGACACCGACCAAAGATGTTCCCAGGACTACAGGACTATCTTTCATCACCACAAAGCGCCCCATACGGTCATTGTCGGCTTCCCCGACATTAAGCCATAAAGAACTGCCCCATGATGACGGATCCCGAGAAACTACACTCGCTGGCAATGCCTGAAGTTGATAACCGAGTAGCCGTCCCAACTCATCATAATGCTTTTCGACCTTCGGAACCATCCCAGAGTTCATAGACTCAAGACGCGATATCTGATATTCTATAAATTGCTCATGCTGAAGAATACGTTGAAAACGTTCGAGTTCTTCATGCAACTGTTGATTTTCAAGCTGAAGCCTCTGGTTTTCCTCTTCGAACCTCAAAACGGCCTTTTTTCCTGACCCAAACATCCATTGAAAAGGACGAGAAGCAATCAGTTTAATATTATGACAGACACTCCATATGGGAACTACGACTTCCGAAACAGCACTGCGCCCCTTCCCAACAGTATTGCCAGGTATGCTCAGAACAAAAAATATGGCTACAGCAAAGATAATATAGGGCGCGTAGAACTTCTTCTTCATAATACCGACAACATCGCTTCGACGACATAATCGAGGTTTTCCCATGTCAATCCCGCGACGTTTATTCGTCCATTTTTTGACATATATATGCCATATTCCGCTATCAACCGCGCAACACGATCCTCGCTAATAGGACAAAATGAGAACAACCCCCTCTGATCACTCAGAAAGCTAAAATCTCGACCTCCACCCTTAGCCTGCAACTCAGATACGAAAGCTTTACGCATCTCACCGACCCTTCCGCGCATATCTCCCAGCTCTCTACACCACTCGTCATACATCTGTGGAGAACTCAGAATTGCCGCAACAAGCGCAGCGCCATGACGCGGAGGATTAGAATAATTAGTGCGAATAATACTCTTGACCTGCGTCGCAATCCTTTGTGCAGCATCCTCGTCACTACAAACAAATGACAACGCACCTACGCGCTCGCCATAGAGACCAAAGTTCTTAGAATTCGACGACGCAACAATACATTCATGCCCCTGGTCAACAAAATACCTTATAGCCCACGCATCCTCTTCTACGCCCTCGCCAAAACCCTGATACGCGAAATCGAAGAGAGGGAAAATATCACGCTCCTTCAACATGGCAGAAAGCTCTTTCCACTGCTCATGAGAAGGATCTATACCAGTAGGATTGTGACAACAGCCATGAAGCAACATAATACTCCCTGAAGGCATCTCCTCCACTACCTTGCAAAGCCCATCAAAATACATGCCATGGCTTTCGTTATTCCAGTGGGGATAAGTTCTAATATCCATACCGCATCGAGAAAACACCCCAATATGGTTGATCCATGTAGGATCAGGAATATATATTATCTTTCCGACCTCTTGGCTAAGAAACTCTCCTGCAACGCGTAATGCTCCGGTACCTCCTACCGACTGTGCAGTATATATGCGGCCATCTTCCTCTTTGGCACGACTCATCCCGAAAACAAGAGCCTTAGAACATTGCCTAAAAACAGGATCGCCATTAATAGGTAGATAGTCCTTTTTAATAGAGATCTTCGGCTCCATTTTTTTTACACATGACAGTACGAGAGAATTCGAATCTGCCGTACGATATACTCCTATGCCCAAATTAACCTTTATAGGACTTGAATCTGCAGCATATGCCGCATTCAGTTTAAAAATAGGATCATCGTTCTTCATGGAAACATCATCGAAAAATGGCATAATCTCCTCGCTAGATTACAAACAATATTCTTATGAACTTTTTATATCCCAACAACTTTTCAGCTTATAAATAGACCAGTTGACAATTGGAGTCTCCGTCTTACCATCAGCATTCAAACAGATCAACGACTCTTTCTTGCGATAGCTACTCACCAAATCACTATCTGCACAAATATTATAAAAAAGTTTCTGAGCGTCACTCTCGTAAACCTTGCCCTCTTTCATTCTTTCTGAATACCCTTCCGACTGAATTATTTGTAACCGTTTCCCTACGCCACTAACAATCATTACATGCCCCGGAAAACATATAAGATCTCCAACCTCCAAACGATCGCCATCACCAAGCTTCCGAAGCTGATTGACCAGCGTCGTAGTGTTTTTACAATAATATGGTATCCCTGAAACATGTGCCGCAGTGTATATCAGCGATGAACAGTCAAACCCAGATTTAATACTTCCGTCTCCGCCTTCACGATCATAAGAATAATAACCATTTCCTTTGCCTTTAACGAGCTGACCATCATAGTCTCTTAGAGGATGCTTTACGATACTGTCTTTTACATAAGTGCGCAGCCAACTACCACCACCCAAAACATATGGAATAAAGCCCTCCTTGCGATGGGACCATGACTTCAACAAATCAATAAAAACATCAACCTTCTGCTGACGAGTTCTTGGACTATTAAGCATACAAACTTTTTTAGAGAACTTTATTGTATCGTAAACATTCGATTCCGTATTAAAGACATATGCAACGAAATAGTCCTTCTGCTCGTCCTTGACAGAGAAACGCGTCCCTGCCGAATATGTTCTAACGTGACACGAGACGCGACATGGCATCGTCAGCACAATAGTCTTCTGCTTAGCCCCGCCTGTATAGTTATGTGGAATCTTGCTAACATCGACATTGCGACTTCTAAGCGTACTGAATTCTATGATATCGCTCTTCATCACCCACCCCTTAAGAGGCATCGCCTGAGACTTTAATGAGGTCTTATAATAAACATCAGGGATCTCAACGCACACTTCGCCGCCCTTTTCTCTGACGATCGTAACTACCTGATTGAACAAAAGCTGATGACTACGCGCATTGAGATAATCAGGAGTCTGTTTCCAGCTATATGGTAAAGACTGATATCTTTTCTTCGACTCGGAACTATTCGCTACAACCAGAGGTCCAGAACCAATAGCATCTGTAACGGGAACGCTCACCATTGCCCGGCATGGTATAGCAATGAGCGGAGCAAAACAACACATGGCAAACAAAACAATACCAATAAAAGCCCTTATCATTATATAACCAGATTGATTTTCGGTGAGGACCATGACTGTAGCATATAGAAACTTTATTATACTATTTATTCTTGTGACCGCCTACGGCATTAGCGATGCGACGCATAATATCGTCGACAAACCTATAATATTCACAAATCACCGCATAGAATTAACCCAAGAGTACCGTAAGAAACGGTATGATATTGATTCGACATCGATAACAATAACACCGCGCATGATCGTAGTGCATTGGACAGCCCTCGACACCCTTAAGTCGAGCTTGAACGCCTTCCACCCCGAAGAGCTCCACACTGATGGGCGCAAAGACATCTCCACAGGAAGCCGACTCAACGTCTCAGCACAATTCCTCGTCGACAAGGACGGAACAATATACCGACTAATGCCCGAGACATTTATGGCACGACATGTCATAGGACTCAACAATATCGCGATCGCCATAGAAAATGTCGGAGGCGCCAACCACAATGAAAACCTAACAACGCAGCAGCTCGACGCTAACGAATACCTTGTAAGATACCTCAAGGAAAAATACCCCACAATAAAACATCTGATAGGCCACTACGAATACCTCCAATATGAGAACTACCCAGGGCTGTGGCTAGAAAAAGACAGCACCTACCGTACAATAAAAAAAGATCCAGGCGAAAAGTTCATGAGAGACCTCAGGAGCAGAGTCGCCGACCTACCATAGAAGATGTTCTGGCGAAAATATCAGGGAAATAGCATCCCTCCATTACCTTCTGAGCTAAAAATCATCTTAGGTACATATTTAATAGGTCATCGCAGCGCAACCTTTTCACCACTAGAATCTTACATTTGTCTTTGTTTAGAAATAGTGCAAAAATTAATACTTAACTCTTGCCTCAAAAAACCACGTTTCATAGAATGTTTGCCTTATCTTAATAAGATGGGGCGTTAGCTCAATTGGTAGAGCGCAACAATGGCATTGTTGAGGTCATCGGTTCGATTCCGTTACGCTCCAGATTTTTTCTTCGTCAAACGATATGTTTTTTTGTAGAATTTTTCTATCATCTCAGGAAGTGCTGAACCAGCATCCATAGCATGCTGACACTCTGGAAGACTTTTGATGAAGAGTTTGCCATAAGGTTTTTTGACAATACGAGGATCAAGACACACTATACATCCGCGATCACTACTATTGCGAATAAGACGCCCGAACCCTTGCTTGAACTTAACTATAGCTGAAGGAACGGTGTAATCGATAAAAGGCCTGCCACCATTCTTCTCGATAAACTCGGAACGAGCCTCTGTAATAGGCTCAGTAGGGACCCTAAAGGGTAGTTTTACAATAACAACACAGCGGAGTGCCTCGCCGACAACATCGACACCTTCCCAAAAAGAATCAGTACCGAACAATATCGACCTATCCGTCTCTCGAAACATGCTAAGCAAGGAATCTCTGCTAGCATCGCCCTGCAGAAAGACTCGGTGCTTCCGACACTCAAGAGCATCTTTAACATGGCCATAGCACTCCCGCATCATAGCATGCGATGTAAACAGCACAAAAGCATTACCCCTACAAGCTTTTACGACCTCCATAATATTATGTGAAGCCTCTTCAGTGAAACGATGATCCATCGGATTGGGCATGTCTGTCGGTACCGCCAGCATCGCCTGCTTCTTATAATCAAACGGAGAATTATATATATTCTCAACGACAGCCCTACCGGAAAGTTTTTCCTCAAGGATTCCTAGGCGCTCTCTTATAAAAGAAAATTTAGCGTTCGTCGCCAATGTCGCACTGCATAAAACCACTGTCTGAAGCTTGCTAAAGATCGAATCCGCCAGCATCGAAGAGATGTCAAGCTCGGCATCGATAATGCGGACATTAGAAACACCACTGACACTGAAGACTTCTATCCACCGTACAGCAGAACGCGATAATTCATTGAAAAAAAATGCCTTAAACAGCTCACAGGCCTTCACAAGATATGTTTTTACTGCACCAATATCTAGAAATATCCCCTCCGCATCACTATCAAGGATAGCATTCTTAAGGTCTTTGACGTCATCTTTTATACCATCTATGCTCTCGATAAAACTCTTGAGAGCTTCCATCAAATGCTTGACAGCGGGACATAACTCCTTTACCCAATATGGATGATTGAAATGCCCAGCCCTTAATCGCCATTTCTGACCGCCTGCAAACCCATCATCACCCGCAGCAGGGAAATGTCTACAGAAAGCCTCAATCTTGCTGAAAACATCATTGACATGTATCGAAAGCTGTTCTTGCTCGGCAGGAAGCTCCATGGTAAGCCTGTTAACAAGCGCTATAACGTCAACATTTTCCTTAGCACCATAATATTTCAAGATCTTATTCTTCAGTAATGATAGTTTGCCACCATTGGCATATTCATTAACCTCAGCATGCAACTTTTTGAACTGATGTAACAAAATAAGCCTATCAATTCGCGACGCGAAATGATCTGTAGCAACATCCTCGACATTATGTGCCTCGTCAAGGATAAGCCTTCCATACCCTGGCAAGATTCCTGACTCCGAAAAGCTACCACCTTCCATACGCATAACAATATCGGAAAACAAAAGATGATGGTTGACGATGATTATCTGTGCATCATTAGCCTTTCGGCGAGCACGAAAAAAGTAACAATCCTTATAGTGAGGGCAACGCGTAGCATTACATGCATCAGACTCGGCATTGACCCTGTTCCACACCACCGCCGACGGCAGAAAAGGAAGATCCGAACGCGATCCGTCAATAGTCTTTCCAACCCATGAATCGATCTTAGCTAAAGCCTCAGCATCATCCGACGGGGCAATCTTGGCATCTTCGAGCTTGCGCAGACACAAATAGTTGCCCATACCTTTTACCAGCACAGCCTTGAACGTAGTATCAAAAACCTTAAAGAGAAGAGGAATATCCTTATTGAGAAGCTGCTCCTGAAGGTTTATCGTATGCGTAGAAATCACCGTACGCTCTTTGTTCTTAAGAGCCCACAATACTGCAGGGATGAGATACGCCAAACTCTTGCCAGTACCCGTCCCTGCTTCTATAAGAGAGATATTCTTATCATTATATGAATCGACAACCTGTCGAACCATCTGCTGCTGCTGAGGCCTAGACTCAAAAGAACGCAAATGCATACTAATCTCCCCGCCAGGAGCTACAAGCTTTAGAACCTCGTCAACATCAAGCGTCATCCATCGTTTTCCATCATATCCAAAAAGATCTTAAGCTTCTTGGAACGGGTGGGATGGCGCATCTTGCGCAATGCCTTGGCTTCGATCTGACGTATACGCTCCCTGGTAACATTAAACTCCAGGCCGACCTCTTCTAGGGTCTTAGGCTTACCATCGAGTAACCCAAAACGCTGTATAAGCACCGTACGTTCCCTCTCAGTAAGAGTCTTCAGAACCTCATCCATCCTATCCTTCAGAATCGTATAGCCTGTAGCCTCTGCTGGAGACTCCGCTCCTGTGTCCTCAAGAAAATCGCCAAACTGGCTCTCACCACTATCTCCGACCTCTGCCTGAAGAGATATAGGATGCTGAGCGATCTTGTATATTTCCCGAACCCTTTCAGGGGTAATATCAAGCTCCACGGCAAGCTCCTCAGGAGTTGGCTCGCGACCAGTCTCCATCATAAGCTTTTTAGCTCCACGCAAAACCCGATTGATTGTCTCGATCATATGGACAGGTATGCGTATTGTTCTCGCCTGGTCGGCGATAGCACGCGTAACGGCCTGACGTATCCACCATGTTGCATATGTCGAAAACTTATACCCTCGCCGATATTCGTATTTCTCTACGGCCTTCATTAGCCCCATATTTCCCTCCTGGATAAGATCCAGAAACGATAAACCTCTGTTTGTATATTTCTTGGCTATAGAGATAACAAGACGGAGGTTGGACTCTACCATCTCACGTTTTGCTTCCTGGCTTTTATCCATCCACCTCTGAAGCATGCGTACATCCTTCTTAAACTCATCAAAAGAACGTCCTGACGCCAGCTCATGCTTTTCGAGCTTACGCGACGCTTCTGCAAGCTTAGCGGCCACAAATCTATTGACCTCTGCCCGCGGCTCCAAATCACGCATCTCTCTATCTAAAGACAAAAATCTCTCATAACCACGCAAAATAACCTCGCCAAAGTCTTCGATGATGTTATGCCTGCAATGGAAACGACGCAAGTATGCCTGGGTTCTGATACGACACTTCTCGATATCTTCACTGATCCTAATGCTATCTTTCTTCTTAAGCTTAGGATTTTTTATAGCCCGTAAAAGATCGTCAATAAAAGCATCTTCTTTGCGTAGCAATTCGCACAACAACGGCAATTTCGCAAGATAACTATTCTTATCCTCGACCTCTTTCTCAAGAACAACCTTATCAAAACGCTCTTTGCCGTTTGTCAAATAATTCGCTATGGAAACAACTTCACGCGTGCAGTAACGGAAACGCATTATTATGCGTTCTATCTGAATCTGCGCTTTCTCAATCCTTTTGGAAATTTCGACCTCTTCCTCTCGAGAAAGAAGAGGAACAGACCCCATCTCTTTAAGATACATCCTCACAGGATCATCCGAAGCACCCTCAGCCCGCTTAGGTAGACCTTCGAGATCTTTGGCTTCCTTCTTTTTTTCCTGCTGACGATCAACCTCAGATTGGCTCAAGATCTGAATATCCATACCACTTAAAAAGATCAGCATCTGATCTATCTGTTCAGCAGAATCAACAGTCATAGGAAGGATCTCGTTAATCTCCTCATATGTGATATAATTCTGCTCTTTAGCTATGGTAACAAGCTCTTCAATCTTCTGCTGCTGTTGTTGACTGAATATATCTTTAAGATTCGGCTTATTGTTTGACTTTGATTTATTTATGTCCCCCAAAGAACAACCTCCATTTCGGAAAAAGCTTACACAAAACATGGGATTTTGAAAAATAGTGACAATGATATTCCATAAAATTATGATTTTTGTCAAGGATAGCTTAAAACCACCCCATAATATGCGGATATATTAATATTATAAAGAATTGCGCCAATTATTAAAAATTGACCCTCACTATCTCCAGTCATCATTTACTCCAGCCTCCCCACCTTGGCTATGGAGTTTACGTGAATTTTTGGATTCTATAAAAAAGACAAATTCACCATCATTAATTCATAAGTCGAAGTTTTAATAAAAGGTTTATTTTTATTTTTTATGGAATTTAAGACTTATGCTAATCCGACTGGTAAAAACAACCTCCTAATGAGAAGCGCCATGCAATTATATGCTCTTAACAGAAACCAACAAATTATTTCTGCAGATAGTGCCGACAAACACACCGATTACATATGCCTAGAATGTAAAGAAATAGTCCGGCTAAGATCGGGAATTCACCGCCACAAACATTTCTATCACACAGCACCCTCTCGCAACAAATGCAAGCTAAGCGGCAAGGGAGCCGTACATATCAGCATACAGTATCATCTCAGGGAAATATTACCGCAGGGAGAATGTTTATTGGAAAAAAGCTTCCCTTCAATCAGCCGTATCGCTGACGTTGTTTGGACAACGGAAAATATAGTCTTCGAAATTCAATGCTCTCCGATATCTGCCGAAGAAGTCCGTGCACGCAACAAAGATTATCGTAGCGAGGGTTATAACGTCGTATGGTTGCTACACGAAAAAAACTTCAACAAGAAACGCTTTAACGCCGCCGAAATATTCTTGAGAAATTCATCTACATATTATTTCACCAACATCAATGAACACGGCGCAGGAACAATCTACGACCAGTTCGACATCCTCTATAAAGGACGGCGCATGCATGCTTTCCCCAGATATATCATCGATATCACAAAACCTGAAAAAGCTATACCAAAGCCATCAAAAGACTTGCCAATAATACTCAAAAACCGTATTACGCGTTGGCCTCTGCATTTTCATGGAGACCTTCTGCATGTATCAACATCAAATGATTTACACATTATGACCGAAGCAGAAAAAAAATATCATTCTCCGCAGCAAAGGAAAATGTCATCACGCTTGATAGAAACCCTGCTGATACCATACAGGATACTATTCTCTACACTACTCGAAAATAGCTGTTCTGGGAAAAAATAAGAAATGCTACGCAGGATATAGTACGCCAACAATATGACCTGAAAGTATCCCCTTAGATATCCGTCCTAGATAGCATCTTATAAGTACATCTTCGCCAACACGTGTTTTCATCACCATCCTCACTTGCCGACCTTTCTTAGACTTGTGGGAATCGTCTTTCTGCAAGTCTACGACAGCCTTTCCCCATTCGTTACCACCTTTTTGCACTATATGGAATACGTCTTTAACAAACCGTTCAGGGCTCCATCCCAGCAAGCCGCGGACCTGGTTGTTGACGAACAACAATCTATTCTCGTCCGGAGAATATACAAGCACAACACTAGAATGCTCATTTCTAAAGCTATCGAAAAGACGACGTAGATCTATAGCATAACTTTCTGGTGACAAATCCAGAGAACGCACCCCATTGACAGCGAGATGGCTCGCTCCTGTAAGGTTTTCGGCAATGGTAATACATTTATTAAGCAATACAGATGCATCATAAGGAGTATGTATCTCATTATCAGAAGATATCGGAAGCGTATTATACACCTCGTTATAATTGTAATCTTTCGGCTGAAAGACATCTAGAACAGGATGAGGAACCTCATGGCATCCATCACAAGAAGCATCTTCGGCATCACCAATCTGCAAAAGAGTCCTCACCTCGTAATTCAAATCACGAACTTTCGCCTCCAGTATCGTAATATGTCCATGCTTCTTCTCGATTACCTCGCGTTGCTCCGTGATAGTTTGTTGGTACTCAGAAAGAAGCGAAGCTTGCTTAGAAGCTTGATCCTCAGACTCTGTTTTTACCGTAACAATCTCATTCTCGGCATCTTCACTGCGCCGAACAACCTTATCGCGCTCACAGATAAGCTCTTCGATTCGTTTATTTTTCTCCTCTATCTCACCTGTAAGCTGCGAAACAACAGTATCAGTAGCTGGGGAACATTCTTCAGTATTTTCATCGCTTTTAACAACGTTATCAAGAGAGTTCTTTTCAAAAAGAGCTTTTACACTAGACCTCACCGCGATATCCCAGTTTTTTACGGCGACCATCAAAACCACAGATCCGATGATACCCCATAGCAACCATACCACCAGAAGCTTCCAACTCTGACCAATCGGCATCACTGCAGAGCTATAGCCTCCAATGATTACTATTGGCAAGAAAAAACAAAAGATTATCGCCGACTGAAGCATATTACGGCAACGACTCGCAGGACCTCTCATAGCAAAAAGACTACTGTTAATATGTGTGATTTTCTATTATTATACTTTGATCACTAAAAATAAAAGCAATAAAAGAAGTGTATATTCCAACAGCCTCACCAAAAAGATCTTATAGCAGAGGTCTATCATTGTTCCGCACTTACCACAAATCAGGGCTTTTATTATAACCTTCTGGACTTGAATACTGCGATAAAACAATTGATATCGTGATACCTTGGTCCAACTTGCAGCAATGGAAAACTGCTGGTATACATCCACGACGAGGACTACCTAAAAGCATTTCTGGACATTAATACAGTAAACAACAAATCAATACAGAAACATTAAAAACCTAGATTAGAACTTTCTGACGTATATTCCAAGCCCCACAAAATACAAGAACAGAAGAAAAACCACACCAGCATATATACACATCTTGAAGGGAAACTCCCTGTCCAGTGTCGACATCTTAGCAGGTTTATTAGGATGATACCATACAGTCCATCCTCTCTCCGCCATAGAATCACGTGCAGCTTCAGCTGCCCATGGATTAAGATAGAGCATATCTTTTAACACCGTCTCTCCAGTAAATTGTTTATTCCTTACAGAGAACGTGTATTCCGCTTTGATACCATACTTGCTGCCAGAGATGTTCTTAACCTCCCACTCGACAGATGTTGGCTCCGCCTGTTCGCTCATCACCCAATATCTGTAAGCCTTATGTCCAGTCAGCCCCACAAACCACAGAGTCAACAGCGCCATGCAGCAAAGAAAAAGTAACCACAAAGAATTTTTATGCATTTTATCACCTCCAGTTGACGTAAAATTTCATTGTTGTTTCAATGATAAAATAATTCAGGTTTAAAAGGCATGACATGAAAAATAAATTCTTATCATCAGCGACTATCGCTCTGGGGCAACAAGGTTACTGACATTACAGCTTATGATCGACAAGCTAACCTACACAATATGCGACAAGGAACTACACTGGAAGCCATCATTACCACCTGTAACGACAACATCCGTAACATAATCTCAATATTTTATAAGCATGCCCGTATCCAAAAATGCCGTGATCTTTTCAATATATTTGAAAGTGATATCCATAATCAGAAATTACCATTTGACGAAATTATCCTATAATCTATATGCTTTTCAGTAAAACAATAATAAATTGCATAACTCTGCGAGGAATAAATGGCAAAAGAAACCCCTAAAAATAGAATAAAGCGTCCAACAGCAGAAAAACGTATGGACCAAAATGAGAAACATCGGATTATCAATAAAGTATTCAAAACAAAAATGCGTACTACAGTGCGTACATTCGAAACAAGCCTGAAATCCGGTAAATCAGAAACCATAAAAGAATGCCTTAACTCTATCTACAGCATGATGGACCAGGGTGTCAAGCGCGGAATATTCAAACAGAACAATGCTAACAGAACAAAAGCTCGTTCTACAGCAAAAGCCGCAGCAGCGATCTCTGCAGAAAGTTAATCCGCACAGTCAGCATCAGAAATACTATCTTCTCATGGAATAATCATCCATGAGAAGACAATTATATAATACTTACTGTTGATTACCTGACATCTTCAAAAAGATAGGGATTCGTATTCTGCTTTGATAGTCGTTTTCCTACCATGACCTGGATATACACACGTCTCAGGAGGAAGCAATGCTAAAGTTTCCAATGATTTCCTCATACGTTCTGGCTGTGATGTCGGCAATGAAAGATTTCCGATCCCGCCTTTAAATAACGTATCACCAGTCAATATCATAGAATGTTCAGCACAATAAAAACATACCGATCCCGGTGAATGCCCTGGAGTATGAACGACACGAAATTCCAGCTCCCCAACAGTGATATTCTCACCATCGGAAAGGAGCCCGTCAGGCTCTACCGCCTCAATATCACTCAACATTACAAGACCGTCAGAGCCAGGATTACGCAGATTGTCGGCATCGGCAGCATGTACAAAAAGAGGAACATTATACACCGACTTAACACGCGACGCATCTGAAAAATGATCCCAGTGAGAATGAGTAAGAATAATACTATCAACGAAAAACTTGTTTTTTTTGACACACTCCACAACGCAGGAAAAACTACCAGGACCAGGATCAACAATAACCGCTCGACGAGTACTTTTGCAAGCTACCACCATAGCATTAGTATGAAGAAGTCCTGTAGGAAAAATATGAAGTATCATAATTGCACCGGAGAGGATTCGAACCTCTAACCGCCCGGTTCGTAGCCGGGTACTCTATCCAGTTAAGCTACCGGTGCTCAAGAATCAACCATTATCACCACATCCATCTTTTCATGCAATGTGTATTATTGCCGAAATAGGCGCATATTACAAGGTGGTGACTCATAATTGGATCTGAAAGGATTGATATCGAGTCCACCGCGACGCAGATAACGCGCATATACGGTCAAGTTTGTCGGAGAACAGTATTGCATTATGTCTACAAAGATTTTCTCTACACACTGTTCATGAAAGCCGTTATGATTCCGGTATGAGATAATATATTTAAGCAACCCTTCACGATCGATTTGCCTACCAGAATATTTTATAAGTACACTACCCCAATCAGGTTGCCCTGTTTTCGGACAATTTGTTTTCAAAAGATGTGAAAATAACACCTCCGAAGCAACATTAGGACCAGATTTGAGAAAATGAGGATTTACCGTATAAGTGTCGATGACGACATCTATATCATCAAGACATTCCCCACAAAACTCTCCAATCCTCTGTAATTTTGTAAGAATAACACCGACATCACCGCCGGCAGCTTTACTGGTATCACGCCTAACGACAGCTGCAACATCATCAAACGACGACTGGTTCAGCGAATTAAGGTAGAGTTTCAAGGACTTAGATTCTATAATATTCTGCGATGAACTTGGCACATATAGCTCAGCTATTGCTATGCACGGCTTGCCTTTGTTGTCGAGCCACGACAGCTCATATGCGTTCCATATGTCGACACCATCAAACGGCAAAGGGGTCTCTACTCCTATGGAGATTCTCCCGGCAGCTCGCGAGATAGGGTAAAGAAGCGAGGGTGAATACTCCGAAGGATACTCGTTAGCATTTCCCAGAGGAGAACATCCCAACGAGCTTTTAAATATATCATTATTCATATTAGTTACAGATCATGAAAAATTTATCAATTTTTAAAACACCAGATTATTGAAATCTAATTACTTACCTTAATGGTAACAACCTATGGTCCCTTCCACCTCTGCATAGTGTTGAGAAGGCTTTTTGTGATTTTCATCTCTTTTTAGGTACATTATATAGGGGATAATTTTTTTATTGACCGGTTTGGATGTACCATCATAAGTTATCGTTACAACAGGCACACCAGTAATTTGCTCTATAGAAGACGACATCGCCTCCGTAACCAATCCGGCACAGCAAAAGATCGGCTTCAAGCATACAAACAGAGCAATATCCGGATAGTTCTTTTTAAGGAGAAATGTTTTGATTATATTATCCGCCGACTCACCAGAATGCTCTAGTTTGATGTTATACTTGGCAAAGAGCTCTTTGGTATCGATAGAATACTCTTGAGATTTTTCCTGCAAGATCTCATTAAACATCGTCATATACTTTTGTTCATACATAGACACATACGACAGCATCATTTTTGTTTGTATAGCATTCTTGTAGAAGCCCATACGCAACCATCGCTTGGTATAAGGATCGGCAATCATCTTCGCAAAATCGCTCAACGCCATAGTAATAGCCTCGCCACCAGCCTCTTCAATCGTTTTGATGATATCTCCATTTACCGCATCATTATCTCGAACATAGATATCACCAAAAATAGCAATCTTTGGACGCTTCTCCGGAACGGTTTCTATTTTTTGGAACATCGTTATCACCCTTCTAAGGGATTGAGCCAAAGTCTTCTGCCCTAAAAACGCATTATATAGGATCTTCATGGATTCCGAGACCGTCGAATCCGTCAGCCCTTTGACCGTTTCGTATGGTCTAATCTTGCAGGCCATCCTTCTTAACATTCCACCGAACATAAAAGCAAAATACGCTTCAGAACTCGCCCGCAAAGAAATATCAGAAAATGATAGCCCGCCAGCATAGACTTCTACGCGTTCCAATCCACCCCCGAAAGACTCTAGAGAGCTTTTGAGAAAATACGGATACATTTTAATATTGCATGCTATATTTGAATCCATCATCCATATAACACACTCTGTCGGATCAATATTTTCTTTACGGATATAGTCGACACAGCAATGCAATACAATATTTATTGGCAAACATTGACCCGTATTTGTCGAAAGACTTTTTAGAATTGATTCCTCATAAACAGGAACTAACCTGGCATCTATACCGTTCCTAATAAGAACTGCTTCGCATAGTTTCGAGCTATAACTGTCTAGGCACGGCAATAACATAGTCTTATTACCGATCTCCGAAACGGTCTTAAGCTCAATGGAACGCGAAACAGTATCTTCAGACACATGTTTCTTTTTGAGATGGTTACGGAATGAGTTTGATGCAGCTTCAATTCTCGTTTCATATCCGACCGAAGAATCATGCTCATCGAGCTCCAGAACAAGATAAGGCTTTCCTGCCAGCTCCATAATCTTCTTAAAATACGCTAGTATAAAAGAATCGGGACCACATTTAAAAGCTGACAAAAAGACTGGATACACCCCTTTTTTGCTTGCTATAACCTGAGCTACTTCCAAGATCTTCGCCGAATATTTCCAATGAATTGCCGAGAGTATATCTTCAAGACCTTCCAGCTCTGAATCATCGTAGTGGATCATATCCTGGTAGTAACAGTTTATTCCCATCGACCTGAAGATATCGGGGATGCCTTTGTTCATATTGTTTTCCAATGCGATGTAAGGCCTCCCCAAGAGAACAACCTGAATATCTTCAGCCCGAGAACTCTCCAGAGTAAAAATACCTTTCAAGTTTTTCTCTCCTTCTTTTACGTTCTCCAAGGCAAGATCATACGCCGATGAAATCGACCAATAGCTTTTGTTAAAGAAGGGCTTTAATGAATTGTAGAGCTGTATCTTGGTCTGTAGCGCGCTTGGATATACCACCGGTGTTATAAATGAAGTAGACGGATCTATTCCCTTCGCTTTCGACGCAAGAGGGGAAGCATACTGCGTATAGTAACAATACTGCCTCATCCGATTACTCTCCGACGCGTCACGATCCTCAAAATATACAGGCAAGAAAATAGGATTTTCTTTCTCCGCAAGATGGGAAACATGACCATAGAAAGCAGACATCGGCGCGCAAAATTCAGCACCAGAAATAGATTTCCCTTTCTTGATAGGATCTTTAAGTTTGTTACTGGAAACAGTCTTAATGCCAAGGGTATTAAAAAAATACTCCCATAAGAGTCGATCTTCAGCAAGATAGAGTCCCGTAGGAATACTGATACTTTTTGTGTTCTTATTATCCTGGACCTGAATGCTTTTGGCAAATGCTTTTCTACGCGAAGCTATCAGATCAAACGACGCCGTTTTCTTTTGAATGAATTTCCGCGTCCCATAATCTCTTCCGCATAGGAATCCAAAACCCACCGTTTCTTGCTGGATCGTAACCGTTTTAATCTTACAGTTGTTATTACAGAGATTACATACTTCAGTATTAACAGGAATAGCATCTTTAAAAAGAAAGATACCGCGAAACTTACTGCTACTCAATGGCGTCTCCATGAGTATTAATGCCGCTCCAATAGCTCCAGTAAGATGACAATAATTAGACACTACAATAGTCTTATTTAAACGCTGTTCAAACGCAGCGATGAGGGCTTTATTCTTGGCGGTGGCTCCCTGAAAAAGAATTCTATCGCCAATATTTGCATTCACAGCCACCTTGGTAAGATAGTTTTCGCAAACAGAATGTAATACAGAAGCTAGAATTTCATTCACAGAAAAACCCTCCGTAAGTCGGTGATTGAGGTCTCGCTCCATAAAGACAGTACATCGTGCACCCGCCGCCGGGGCTTCGATACCCATAACCCTATCAGCATATTCTGTGAGTGGACAGCCAAGCTTTTCAGCTTGCTCTTCAATAAAGCTTCCAGTTCCAGCAGCGCATACATTATTCATCACCGAAGATGTTACTATACCATCTTTCAATGTGGTGAATTTCGAGTCCTGCCCGCCAATTTCAATAATAGTATCAACTTCCGGATCAATCCAGTGCGCTGCACGAGCATGTGCTGTGATCTCATCAACAATAAGATCTGCGCCAAAAATCTTGCCAATAAACTTCCTTCCGGACCCCGTTGTGCTAGCACCTAGGAATGTAAAATCTACTCGATATTTGATTGAAATCTCATGAATAGCCTCTAAAAGAAGCTGTATGGCAACAATAGGATTCCCTGAAGTTTTGGTATATAAGCCTGCGAGGACATTAGAGTAAGTATCGATAATGACACATTTCGTACTGGTAGAGCCTATATCAATTCCAAGATAGACCTTGGAAGCTTGTATATCTCGGTAAATATCAACCTCTACAATACCCTCACGAAGCGAAGAGGTGAAAGGATATGAATCTAATGACATGAAATCAGGATATTCGGACAACGTTAATTTTAATGGTGGATTGCTATATTTCCTGTCGCAAGGATCCTTTATAATAATGTCTTGTACCGACAATATCTCGCGATCCAGTAGTTTGTTTTCGTTGCGAAAAAGAAGGGCCGCGCCGATAGCCCCATAGAGGTGAGACTGCTCGCTTGTTATCGGCGTTACACCAATATATTCTCCAAGGTGCTTAACAACTGCGCTATTAAGAGCAACGCCGCCAGCAAAGATCAATGGATCGGGAGTCTTATTATCCGTAAAAACCGTGTCGACGATATTCTTAGCAAGCCCTTTGCATAATCCATCACTAATCTCTGGGATAGCGTAACCCTCCTGCTGAGCATGTATCAGGTCCGTCTTGGCGAAAACCGCACATCGCGTAGCTATCTGAGGGATATCTCCTCTATTGCTTGCTGCAGCATCGCTTAGAGCAGCTACAGAATCAAAGCCAAGCCTCTTCGCTTGTTGATCTAAAAAACTTCCAGTTCCTGCTGCACACGAAGAGCTGGATTTAAAGCCTGCATAACTACCGTTCTCGTCAAAATGTATTAGTCCGAAATTTTCCCCTCCAACAAAAAGAATGCCTCTGGGTTTTCGATGAAAATGTTCAACGGCAGTGATCAAAGAAATTTGTGCATCATATTTAGCATCATAGCGGATCTTATCTGAAGGAGATGTAACAGCTATTCCACCAATCTCACCATATTTA
>Ga0307991_1000549_pt1 | contig 27103 bp, 21 predicted proteins | sample EllFjometagen131_FD_203146 | JGI IMG/M metagenome (GOLD analysis project Ga0307991, IMG submission 203146) | Marine microbial communities from Ellis Fjord, Antarctic Ocean - #131 | ecosystem: Environmental > Aquatic > Marine > Unclassified | place: Southern Ocean | collected 2014-10-08 | reverse complement strand
TGATACTGATGCTAGCAATTCTTTACTGTTCCAGTAACGCCCGCCGAGCAAAAAACACTCCTCAAGGTCGTAAAAAGCGAGCTGGGGAATTAATAGTTCTAAGGTCTTAACTCGATCAGGTACTACGATAGCCTCAAAATCACAGTGCAGCAATGGCCGGGGCATCAGTTCATTCTCTTTGGCAAAAAGATTAAACTCTTCACCTTCGATACCGATTTCGCGGGCTAATGCAACCAGATGATCCTCTTCAGGAGTCCCATCCTCTGCTTTTTCGGCTTGCCGCTGACGCTCTTTCAACCAAACCTCATACTCCTGACGCTTCTCCTTGAAACGACGATAACGCTGCGGACCGATCATTTCGCGGATTGCGGGACCAAAATCAGGACGGCTGGAATCATAGTAAACCTGACGAACCACCTGACCGCCCCAAGCGGCAACCTGAGCCCTAAAAATCCCAGAAAACTCACGCCCATAACGGTTTTTGGGAACCAGCATGGCAAAATCTTTTAAACCCATACGGGTCATCGCCAGATCGGCCAGAGAAACCGCCTGGTTACGAATTGTCGGATAGTGCTGAAAAACATTAGGGTAACGCTCAAGATTGCGCAGTAGAGGGCTCAAACTGATCATGGTCACGCCCAAACTCTGGGCCTCCACAGCAGCATAGTTGGCGGCTTTCCCGGTATAGGGACCAATCAACAGATCGACCTTCTTATCTTTCACCAGATAGCGAACCCCGGCCCGGGCGCGCTCACCCTCTCCAGCGGTATCGTAGAATAACACCCGTATACGAGGCAGAGATTGAATTTTGCGCGTTGTCGATGGATCCGCAACCGCCGTAACTGCGAAAGGTTCTGCTAAAAAAGCCTTCTCCGGCAGACTCCCGGAAGCGGACTGAGCTTGTGCTAAAGCAACTCCGGATGTCGATTCAGCAACCGCCTCAGATCCGATTTCAGAAGTCGAGGCGGGGCTTACCACACCGGTTATTTCCGAGTCTTTCAAGACCTCAACTTTTCCCGAGACATCTTGTGCTTCGGAGATTTCAGCGAAGTTGATTTCAGCCCCGGGACTTGTTTCAACAGGAGCCTCAGGATAGACCCCCAACGCCAATTGTATGCCCCTTAGCAGGCGTTCGCCAGCGGCAACATTGGAACCGCTAAGAGGCAAAAGACAACCAACCGTAACTTCAGACACAGCGCTTAAAACTTGATGTAAGAGAAGATAATCCTGGGCCTCCTCTCTGACATCCTCACTGACCTCACACTCCGAACTCAACTTTTGGGCGAGGTCCAGCAAAAGTTGCTCGGCTGCCGCCGGTAAGCCGGTAACAGGTTGGCGACGCAAGCGCAAAAAATATTCCGCAGTTACCCTGCATGACAACTCTGCCTCACTTTCCTGATGCCACCAGTCGGCCACCTGCTCATCTGTCAGATAAGAGAGTAGCAGTGAAAATTGATCACCGACCTCTGGATCAGGAGAACGCAGATAGCGTTCCCTGACTACTCGACAGGCACCATTATAATCTCCCAGACGTTCAAGCTGCTCGGCCTGCGTTTGCCAGAACGGTACGAGCTCGGCGATCTGCAGGGCCGAAGGTTGCCGCAGATCGCTTGACGGAGCTGGTTTGCCAAAATCTGTTTTCAACAATTCAGCACAACCAGACAAAGTCAACAAAGCGGCAATAAAAACCACAAAAAAACATTTTTTCCTCATCAACATCTCTCTTTACCTCATCCGGCTGGAAGCGGAACCTAAAAATAGAATCATATTTTTTCAACGTTGTTTTTATAACCATCAACGTTGAACATATTCCAACCACGACAGTCAACCAAAAAGTGACAATCTTTTTTAACAATTTCTTAAAGAATATGTACTATCACAGTAAAACAGTCTCATCATAAAAAAGCATAACATGATGCACTGGAGACATCTTATATTGTTCACTCTCATTTTATTTTTCACCGGCTATTTAGGGCCGGACGAAACGGAAAACTATCAACTCAGTGTGGCCCCGGTACCGGTTCCCAGCGCGGTACGAGCTCGGTTACGAACTTCTGGACCTTTTCGGTGGCCGTCATAAAAAGATAAGCTGATCCCCAATATTTGGAAGATAGTCCTCTTTTACAAAGAAAAACCTCCCTTACGGAGGCTTTTCTTTGTTTTCACATTCCGGTCCCCCAAATAAGGCGGGAGTATTGAAGTATACTATTTTTTTCTAGTCCAGAGAATATCATCCAGGTGGCTAACTTTTATAGTTTCATTATGGCCCTGCGTAAACACAAACTTCAGTTTGTGTTTCGCTTTCTGATCATTCTCATAATCTATAATATAGTGGATTTCAGGCCCATTATCTTCCTCCCGCACCCGGTTGACATGGTAATAATCACGGGTGTTGCCACCGGTACCAAAAACCAGACTTTCATCTTGAAAAAACAAATAGCGGTCTGTATAGTCGACCGCAGTTGTCACCCACATGCCGTTAAGCTTTGCCGGGATCCGACAGGCTCCGCGATTCAGAACAAAAACCAGAAGCCCAGCAATTAAAATTAAACCTGAAACCCACCATATAATTTTTTTCATAGCACCTTCAATGACTTGTTTTTCAAATATAATTGCAGAAAATCAACTTTGAGAAAAGCACTCACAACTTCAGGGTCAAAATCAGAGCCTGCCCCCTCCCGTATTATCTCGACAACTTTATTATGTCCCAGCCCAGCACGATAAGGACGATCGGAAATCCAGGCATCATAAACATCGGCGACCGCAATGATCCGCGCTTTAAGACAAATCTCTTCGCCTTTTTTACCCGCTGGATAGCCTTTGCCGTCAAAACGTTCATGGTGTTCATAGATTGCCGGAATAAACGCATGATAAGCCTTTATCGGGTCAAGAATACGAACCCCAATTTCAGGATGGGCTTTAATTAAAGAAAATTCTTCCGGATCAAGTTCGCCGGGTTTGTTAAGGAGCTCGAGGGGAATGCCAATCTTGCCGATGTCATGCAGCAGGGATGCCCGGTGCAGGTTGTCGTACTCTTCACCACAAACTCCCATAAACTTAGCAATTTCCAAAGCGAGATGGGTTACCCTGATGGCGTGACCGGCGGTCCATGGGGACTTCGCATCAACCGTCCGGGCAAAGGCCCTCAGAGAACCCCAGTTCATCTCCTGAAGGTCTGTCAAAAGCTCGGAATTAGCCAAGGCCACGCCAACCTGTTCGACAATCTGTTGCGCTAAAACCAGTTCCTCCTGCATATATTTATCGAAATCACGGTAGATAAAAAACATGGCCGCCATAAGCCGGCCATTGGTAAAAACCGGAAAAACCAGCACCTGTTCCTCGGGTTCGACACCTAATTCGGGAAAAAACAGAGGGCATTTTTCACCACTTTGGAAGAGTATAAAGGTCTTACAAGAGTGCAACGCTGCCAAATCACTCTCTTCAAGAGACAAGTTGAGCTCTTTGATTGTTTCCTGACCGCTACCAATGAAGGCTTGGTAACCAGAATTGATGCGATCATTTATCAAGATCAGCCCAACTGATTCACACGAAAAAAAATCCCCGGTTCTATTTATAACAGTTTTAACAATTTCATCTCTCTCCAACGAGGAAAGCACGGCCCGGTTAATCTCCGACCGGGATACCAGAACCTTAAATTGCCGCTGCAACGCGGTTGACATCAGGTTAAAAGCGCCGGCCAGATCACTGAATTCATCATGGCCTGAAACCTCGACCTGGTGACTGAAGTTACGTTTAACAATCTGTCGGGTCCCCTCTTGCAGTTTTTCCAGGGGAAGCAGGCTTTTTTGAATAATCTTTACTGAAAAAAGCATAATCAACAGCAGGGTAGCGATAAAGACCAGGAAAGAGAGGGTCAGAAAATTTTTCACCGGTTTAAAAACTTGGCGGCGGGATTTGCCCAATATGACAATCAAGGGAGAGTCGGAAAAGTACCCTTCAAGAAAGATGGAGAGATAAGAGATGATATTTCTTTGCTGACCGGAAAGCATCTCAAAACTACCTGAGTGATGCTCTCCGAACCCGGTTTTTGATAACCCTGAGAAGGTGGTCTCTGGTCTAAAAGTCGAAAAAACAATCTGCTGGCCCCGACCCAGAACTGCCATCCGGGTTGCCGTCGGGAGCAGATTGAGAAGTTTGTCGCCAAAAATAAAGTCGGGATTAACCTCTCCGATCAAGCCGCCGGCCTCAGGATTTTCATGATTTAATAAACGGATCAAAAAGATATCGGCACCCCCGGTTTTTGCGGGTCTCGTGACAATAGTGGTTTTTTCCGAGGTCAGGTTTTCAGTCAGTTCAAGTAACTTTTGGGGCAGGATATCAGAGCTTCCCAAAAGGGGAGTAAGCGAGGGTTCCCGGTTAAAAATAGAAATTGCCCGAAAACGACTTTCGGTTTGTTTTGAAAAATTGTAGCGCCCACTATCAGACTCAGAAAGGCTTGATTGTTTCCAGAACCGGTCGACCGATTGCAGATCATTTTCCAACATCAGCAGGTTTTCAAAAATAATCAGAACCTGGATTTGGCAATTCTGCTTTAACTCGACCAGGGTCTGTTTTTGTAACTGGGACTTGACCTGATGCATGGAAAGCAACGAGATGCTTGCCAGGGGCAGAAGGGCACAGATGATAAACATGAAAAAGATGCGCCGACCCAGACGGCTGAAAAAAAAACGGTTTGCAAGGATCATTAGGCCATAACAGTAAAGAGGAAAAATTTAAAGATCGGAGACCGAACCATAATAGGCCCCGTTGTAAGCCCGGACAATATCATCATAGGCCTGGGCCGCTGTAAACGGGATTTGCGATTTCAAGTCCGGACCGTTGCTGTAAAGATCGAAGTCGGTATTAACCGGATTAAGCCAACGATTTTTTCGCTGTTGGCCGTGAATACTGTGAGCAGGATTATCTTCAATCCAGAGGTACTGATAAAGCGTGCCCCAGGGATCGAGGCACCCACCATAACCTACCAAACTCAAAGCACTGGGGTAGACATGGTTGACTAAGCGAAAATCTTCGATGGCAAAGACAATCGCATTGAGCATGACAATTGTTTTCGTGACTTTGGTTTTTTCGATATAACTCTTATAGGAGGGTACGGCTACGGCCGCCAGAACGCCGACCAGAGCTACAGTAATCATCAGCTCAACCAAAGAAAACCCAATTACCGAAGACTTACGGGTCTGTTTCAGATAGAATCTGATAGCTTCTGACCATTGGTTATGAGTAAAAATTTTCGTAACTACTCAGCGTGGATCTATAGTTAGCTTTTTACCGTCAGGGGACTGATTTTATTTTTCTCAACCGGGGGATACCCCAAGGGCACTTCCTCGCTACCGCTCAGGGCGCAAATAATTTTCACATACAGGGTCAGTTTGAAAAACTTAACTAAACAGGCAATAGAGAAAAATTTAATCTGTCTCCCGGTTTTACTGACGGCCGACCCTGAAAAAACAACCTATTTGTCATAAATACATTACATATAATACATAAAATAAGGTGTTATCTCATACTCAAGCATAAAAATCAAGCTCCCACAATGCCCACTAACCTAAACTTGCAACTTGAAAACTGCGGAGCCATATTGAAAGATCAACCCACCTGTGAAACCCTACCAGTAGTTGACCTCTTCTCACGAACAATTTATTCTTATTCTTTTATTTGACATAGCAAAATATCTGCAATAGAATGAGCGTAACTTACATTTCGCAAAAGAACCGGAAAGGATTAAACAAAAATCATGGTACCAAAAAAGATTGATCTAAAAACTGTAAAACATATTGCCGCGCTGGCGCGGATCGAGATGAGCGAGGCTGAACTGGAACAGTATGGGAATCAATTGAACGCAATTTTAGTCTATGTCGATAAATTGCAGGAACTCGACACCAGCAATGTACCACCGATGGCCCATGTCGCGGCCACTTCGACCCCGATGCGAGAGGACCGTCTGAGAGAAGGCTTGGGAGAGAAAGTACTTAGCAATGCACCACAACGGGAGGAGCGTTTCTTTAAGGTTCCTCAAGTTATTGAGTAGATGGGAGTGATCCTGTAACCATGAATACTTTTCAGACCTTAACCTGGTTAAGAGAAAAAAAAACTCTGCGCTTACTTGATCAACGCCTCCTGCCGACCGCCGAACTCTTTATCGAATGTCGGACTTTGCAGCAGGTGGCTGAGGCGATCAAAACCTTGACGGTTCGCGGGGCTCCGGCGATTGGCGTGGCGGCCGCCTATGGGGTGGTTCTTGGAGTCCAAGAGATAGTCGAGACCGAAGAGAGGATTACTACACAAAAATTTACCGCGGTTATCGACGAACTCGCCGCCACCCGGCCAACTGCGGTCAACCTCTTCTGGGCTCTTGAGAGAATGAAAAAAATCGGGGAAGCTGGCCTGGGAAAAGGTTTTACGGGGGATTTGTTGAGAGATCTCCTGCTCGCCGAAGCTGACCTGATCTACGCTGAAGACGACCGGGCCCATCGTCGCTTAGGAAAGTTCGGGATCCAATTGATCCCGGCCGGAGCCAGGATTCTGACTCACTGCAACGCCGGGGCCCTGGCTTGCGCTGAATACGGTACAGCTTTAGGGGTTATGCGGGCCGCCCAGGCGGCCGGCAAAGATATCAAAGTCTATGCCGACGAAACCCGGCCTCTCCTACAGGGGGCGCGCCTGACCACCTGGGAATTACTTAAAGAAGAGATCCCGGTCACCCTGATCTGTGACAATATGGCAGCCCACTGCATGGCCAAAGGGATGATCGATCTGATTATCGTGGGCGCCGACCGCATCGCCGCCAACGGCGATACGGCCAACAAGATCGGCACCTACGGCGTCGCCTTGGCGGCTAAAGCCCACAAACTGCCTTTCTATGTCGCAGCCCCGACCGCAACCATCGATTTTTCCCTGGCCGATGGCTCAGGCATTCCAATCGAAGAACGCGACCCCGATGAAGTACGTTTTTTTGGCGAAAAACGTACCGCACCGGCCAAGGTTGCAGTCTATAACCCCGCTTTTGACGTCACTCCGGCAACCCTGATCAGCGCGATCATTACCGAAAAAGGTATCTTTACCCCCGACCAACTATCCAGGGCCAGCTAATTCAAGAGGCTGTCCGAAAATCGCGATTCTTTCTGATTTTCAAATAAGGATATTTTCGAGCCGGCAACTACTTGGAAGAAGGCATGATTTTGACCTTAGCCTTGCCCTCTTTACCACCAAAAACCTCCGCCTGGCTCTGACTGAGATAGATGACAATACGCTCACCGGTCACCCGGTTCTCGCCCTGCCACATCACCGCATTTCCGGTCATCGTAACCTTTCTTTCAGCCTGCATCAACTCGGCCCGCTCACAGGTTACAAACTTGTCTGCCTGGTTCAATTTAACATTGCCGACAGCAACCGCCTTAAGCAATTTCTGACTCTGCATATCAAAATAATTGACGACCTTGTCGGCGTAAAGAACCATATCCTTCTGCTTGGCCACAACTCTACCACCAAAAATTATAATACCTTTCTGGCGATCAGCCTCGGTCCAATCGGAGATAATCTCCAAAGGATCATCCTGTTGACCCAAGCGGGCTAAAGGACGCTGCTCCTGAACCGCAGTATCAATTGACGCAGGAGGCTTACTTGCGACTACCTCAGACGTAACCTTTGACGCAGGAGGCTTACTTGCGACTGCCCCAGACGTAACCTTTGAAGGACCGGAGGGGCCCCTAAGACCTGCTTCAGGCATCACACTTTTAGCACCTGATTTCCTTCCCCGATCTGGATTTACGGGCCGATAGAGAGAAGAGAAGGTCACCTCTTTAGCCTGTTCACCCCCACTTTTCTGACCACTCAACATATTGAAGAGCCGGGGAGAATATTTTTCCGGCATGAAGGTGGTCGTCAGATAGCGGTCTCCAATGTCATAATCTTTAACCAAAAAATAGTCTCGGGCCATAAAGAGCAGGGGCAGGCCGGGACCCTCATCCTTTTCCAACCAGGGCCTGGCCTGAGCCGTAAAAGGGCTTTCGGGAAAAGCTTTAGTAAGGGTCAAGAGGGCCTGATGACCAGCATCGGCATCATTTCGATTGAGCTGGGCCAGCCCCATATAGTAAAGCACCTTATCATCGATAAAACCAGGATAGGTTTTGAGAAGGTATTCAAAACGAGCTATAGCAGAGTGGAATTTATTCTGCTTGTAATAGTAGAAACCAACATAGAACTCACGTTTTGCAAAACGCCGCTTACAGTCATTTATCCGCTGAATGATTTTGGCTGTATAGGGGGGATGATCGGGATAACGAGCCAGGGCCTCCTTGAAGGTTTCCAGAGCCTGACGCAACGCCTCAAGATCAAGATCGATGGTTTGCAAGGTCACATAGTAGGTCATCCCAACCTGATAAAAGGCGTAAGGGGCCTTAGGGTGATCCTCATTAAAATTGATGAAATCGTTATAGATCCGGGCCGCATCTTCAAGCTCTTTACGACAATAGGCAATATCGGCATTCCGCAAAAGAGCCAGTTTTGCATATTCGGTATCAGGGAACTCATTCTGGACCACTTGGAATAGCTCATTTGCCCGTTTGAAACTCTTTTTCTGATAGGCCCTCTCGGCCTTCTGAAAAAGGGTCTGCGGATTATCGTTGACAACCTCACGAAAAGCGCAAGAGGCCCCAAACAAGATAACCATCAACAGGAAAACCATGAAAAACGGCTGAAAAACAAAAAAGCGCTGCCAAACAGAGCTTTTTCCGCAACACTGAAGCATCACTCGGGATATTCCTTGATTTAATGAAATTGTTAGATTACTCTCAGTCCGATATCATAAAAAAAACGATTTTGCCAGCGCGTCAACAACTAAACACAAACCCTTTACAATATTACAGATAGATAACTATGTCAACGCCAAAACCGATTGATCCCGATTCCGTTCACGCCCTGGTCGCCAACCGTGCAGGCGAGATCTTTGACCATCCCGAATGGCTCATGCTCGGGGCCGCAGGCCTCAACAACCGTCGACCGGAAAGTGAAGAGTTGATTCCCCTGCCGTCCGGTAGCCGCCTTTTTTTCCTACCGGACTGCCCCCCTCTGGGCTGGGATAGGGAAAATCGCAAAAAGCGCCCGATAAGCCGCCTTGACGGCGTCAGCAATTCCGGCCTACAGGGAGTCGCTGTCTTCCTACCACCGGCCTACAGCCGTTTTTTGCTACCGGCCGTCTCCTACCAAAACAAAGAGTACACCCTGCCACTTTGGGCCTACACCGCCGTCGGCTGGTCGGAAGAAGTCGGCTATGTTACTTGCGCTTGCCGGGTTGATGAAAACCGACAGTGGGAACCGGAATATTTTGACGATCACGAAGTCGTTGCCGGGGTTGACAAGAAACTCGCCCGCTACCCTGAAAACCGGCTCATCGACCATATGAGCCGCTGCGCCATCGACTACCACTGCTTTGCCGCCAAAAATTTCTTCCTTGAACGCTGGGAGTGCCCGTTGCCGGTCTCACCGACCTGTAACGCCAACTGTATCGGCTGCCTCTCCCATCAAGAAGAAATAGAAATCAAAAAAGGTGAAAGCTGTCCCGCCTCGCATGAGCGCATCAACTTTGTGCCAACCGTTACGGAGCTCCTCGAAGTTGCCTTGCCCCATATAGAGATCGCTGAAAATCCAGTCTTAAGTTTTGGCCAGGGCTGCGAAGGTGACCCTATTCTCCAGGCCGACCGCATCTGCGAGTTTGCCCGGGAAGTACGTAAAACAACCGCGACCGGCACCCTCAACGTCAATACCAACGCCAGCCTACCAAAAAAGGTTACAGCCATGGCAGCAGCCGGTATGGATGCTATCAGGGTAAGCCTCAATTCGGCCCGGGTCGACACCTATCTGCCTTACTACCGCCCCCGCAATTATTCCTTTGCCGACGTCCTTGAATCACTGCACATGGCCAAGGCGGGCGGCCTCCATCTGGCCATAAACCTTCTGGTCATGCCGGGGCTTACCGATGCCGAAGCCGAGGTTGCCGCTTTATTTGAACTGATTGACAAATATCAAATCGACCAAGTCCAGATGCGTAACCTCTGCATCGACCCACGCCAGTACTTCGACCTTTTTACCGATGAATTTGCCGACCCAATTGGCATAGTCAACCTTCTTGAACAATTAAAAAAGAACTTCCCACATCTCCAGATCGGCTATTTCAACCGCTTTCTCGGCTAAAAAAATGAAACGGGTTGTCACCAGCGAGAAAAAACCGCTCAAGCTCTGGCTTGATGACCTTGAACCTCAAGCCCTGCGAATAATCGTCCCGGCTGTAAACTTTGCCAAGTCCCTCAATATCGCCCACAACTATGCCGCAACAAAGATCTCGATGAAGCCGCCCGGGCCTATAAGAATATCGACCAGGTTCTCGACAATCAAAAAGATTTGGTTGAGATTATAGTCAAACTACGGCCGCTAGCAGTCATTAAAGGGTAAAGAAGAAAAGAGATGAAATATATCGGAGCCCATGTCAGCATCGCCGGCGGCATCGCCAACGCCCCACTCAGGGCTCGGAAGATCGGGGCCAAAGCCTTTGCTCTCTTCACTAAAAACCAGCGCCGGTGGTGGGCTAAAGCGCTCACTAAAAAGGAGATTGCCATCTTTAAGAAAAATCTTGAAGACTGTGGCTTCAGGCCGGAACAGGTTCTGCCACACGACAGTTATCTCATCAACCTGGCCCACCCCGAAACCGACAAACGAGAAAAATCACTTGCGGCTTTCATTGATGAGTTTAAACGCTGCGAGCAGCTCGGCCTGACCTTACTAAATTTTCATCCCGGCAGCACCTTGCAACAAATCAGCGATGAAGAGGGACTTACACGGATCGCACAAGCGGTCAATAGAGCCCTGGCAAAAACCACAACGGTGACTGCAGTCATCGAAAATACGGCCGGCCAAGGCAGCAACCTCGGCCACCGTTTTGAACATCTTAGGGCGATCATTGATCAAGTTGAAGATAAATCCCGAGTCGGCGTCTGCCTCGACACCTGCCACACTTTTGCCGCCGGCTACGATCTACGTACTCCGGAAACCTACAAACTAACCATGCTGGAGTTCGACCGTATCGTTGGTTTTCCCTACCTCAAGGGAATGCACTTAAACGACGCCAAGATCACCCTCGGTAGCCGGCTCGATCGCCATCAGAGCATCGGCCAAGGACACCTCGGTCTCGAACCCTTCCGCCTCCTGATGCAAGACTCTCGCCTCGACAACATCCCCCTGATCCTGGAAACTATCGACGATAAGCTCTGGCCCGAGGAGATCAGCTTGCTCTACACTCTAAGCAAAGAATAAAAATAAAATAGTATCTTGCGGGATCAGTCAGTAGCTTAACGAAGAAACACATGGTGATTTTCAGTGAAAATTCTTGCCGTTGTAAAAATCGATAAATTCTCTTGGTGAGAGCTCGACATTGATGATATAATAGTAACATCTTTTAACCAACACTAGAAAATCTACCGGCAAAGAGACTCTAAAGATCAATCCCCTTTAATAAAGATCAAAAAGACTAACTATATCGTCTATACTGATACCAGATAGGCGGGGGAAAGGCTGTCGATAGCCTAGTTATACTTCGATAAACTATAAAAAAAACTAAAGGAAGATCCAAAATCACTGATTGGTAATAAAAAATACCGCAAATACTCAAACCGTTCAGGAAAAAGTTAAACAATGAAAAAAGTTCCTCTCTTAGGTTTTATCGGCAATAGCAACAGTGGCAAAACAACCCTGCTGACCACCCTGATTACCCACCTGACTGGTTCAGGCCTTAAGATCGGTGCCGTCAAACATCATCATCGCTCTTTCACGATCGATCATAAGGGCAAGGACAGTCAGCGTTTCACAACAGCCGGGGCCCGGAAAACAATTATCACCGGGCCTGAACAGACGGCCCTGATAGAACAAACTTCAAAACAGCTCCCGCTGGATGACTTAGCTGCGGCCTACCTACAAGATCTTGACCTGATTCTGGTTGAGGGTTTTAAAAAGAGTCCGATCCCCAAGATCGAGGTCCAGCGACAAGCTCTTAATCTACCGCTGCTAAGCCGCGGGGATTATCACGACCCCAACCTGATCGCGGTTATCAGCGACCAGGTACAAGTCCTTGACGTTCCGCTCTTTGACCCGCATGACATTTCCACAATCAGCTCTTTTATCTGCCATCATTTCGCCCTTGTTCTTAGACCCCAACCATGACCCGACCATCTTCAACCAAACTTCCTTTAAGCGGAGCGGTGCTGGCCGGGGGCCGCGCCCAACGCTTTAACGGACGTGATAAAACCAGCCTCAGATTAGGCGGGGAAAGTCTGCTCAACCGAACCCTTGGCATCCTCAACTATTTTTGCGCAGAGACCTTGATCAGTAGCAACACCCTCCCAGAATATCCTGAAGGACGCATCGTCCCCGACCAAGAAAAAGATCAGGGTCCTTTGGGTGCGATCTACAGCTGTCTACTGGCAGCCCACCACCCCTACCTGCTGATTGTCGCCGGTGACATGCCTTTTATTACAGTTCCCGCACTCACCAAACTATGGCAGGAAAAAAAGAACTTCGATGTCATTATTCCAAAAACACCAGATGGTCTGCAACCCCTGGCAGCCATTTACAAACAGAGCTGTATTCCCGCCATCGCCGCTCAATTAAAAGAGAAAAACTTTAAAATCAGAAGTTTTTTTGATGATGTTCGGGTCAACGTTTTAATATGCTCCGCTTTTCCTGACATTTACCAGGACAATACCTTCCTGAATATCAATTCTCCCGACGACCTGCGAAGAGCCCGTTCACTATACCGTAAAACAAATTAAAAGTTTGAATTTTCAACCGTTACCTGCTATTAGACGCGCCGCAGAGAGAGCTCAAACACGACCCTGCACCAACCATGGAAAACCGGCAAAATCGGGATAAAATTTTCTTTCTAAAATCATATAAGGACAACTAAAAACGTGCAACAAGTCTTCAGTGATACCAGCTTTACCCAACTTGACATCCCGGCAGAAATTCTGGAAGGAATCGCCACTGCCGGTTATGAGTTCTGCACCCCGGTCCAAGAAGAGGTTCTACCGCAAACCTTAAAAGGTGATAATATCGCCGCCCAGTCACAAACCGGCACCGGCAAGACTGCGACTTTTCTTATCACCTTGCTAACGCGCCTGATCCGGTCTGCAGAAAATGACAAGAAACCCCGGGCCAATGAGAGTTCCTCCCGGCCCCGAGCTCTTATCTTGGCTCCGACCCGTGAACTGGCAATCCAGATCGGACATGAAGCGGACATCCTGAGCGAAGCTTCCGGTATCCGTTTTCAAGCAATTTACGGCGGCGTTGATTATGAAAAACAGCGACTGGCCTTGCAATATGAACAGGTTGATGTCGTGGTCGCAACCCCGGGCCGCTTAATCGACTACATGAAACAGAAGGTTATCTTCTTAGACGATATTGAAGTATTGGTCATTGACGAAGCTGACCGGATGTTTGATATGGGTTTTATCCCTGACGTCCGTTGGCTGCTCAAACATTGCCCCCCGACCGAAAAACGCCAGTCCCTGCTCTTTTCCGCGACCCTCTCAGAAAAAGTCATGGAACTCGCCTATGAACATCTTAATATCAGCGAAGCGACGAACATCAATCCGGGACAGATTACGGTTGATAAAATCGACCAAAGCCTCTACCATGTCGGCAAACACGAAAAGATGGCGCTGCTTTTTGGTCTTTTGAAAAAGGAAACTCCGGAACGCAGCCTGATTTTCACCAACACCAAAAGAATGGCTGAAATTCTTGAAGAGTATCTTAAAGCCAATGGTTTTGCGGCGGCTTGCTTGACCGGTGATGTCCCGCAAAAAAAACGACTGGCCACCCTGGAACGCTTTAAAAACAAGAAACTCAATATCTTGATCGCCACCGATGTCGCCTCCCGAGGTCTGCATATTGAAGCGGTCACCCATGTCTTCAACTATGACCTGCCCCAGGATGCCGAAGACTATGTCCATCGCATCGGCCGTACAGCTCGAATCGGGGCAACCGGTAACGCCATCGCCCTGGCCGGCGAAGAAGATGCTTTCTACCTCGAAGCAATCGAAAAACTGGCTGGAAAAATTCCGGTCATCTGGGCTGAAGATGAAGATTTTGAGCGTGACTTCAAACGTCCCCAACGACGCCCCCAAAGCTCCAAAAGCAGTCGGCCGCGGACCCCGGAAAGAGGAAGATCAGGCGATACCAGAGGACGAAGCGGAAGCTCATCGCGAAGAAAACCATCACGACCAACAGACCCAAAAACTGAGCCCAAGAAACACCGCCCGAGTTCAGATGAGCGTCCTGATCGAGAGAGCAAACAACCATCCCGACAACGCGGCAGTTCGACCGTTAGCGAAAAAAGAGAAGCTCAAAAATCATCGGAAAACCGTTCGCGCCAGCGCCCACCTCGCAAACAGGCCGACGGAGAGCAAACCGCTAAGAGTACGAGAGCAAAGAGTACAGAGCAAAAGCCGGCACCTGTAAAAGCAACCCCGTCAATTGACAAAAAAATTGAGTACCGAGCTCCTAAGCCGCCGGGCAAAACACCGGTCACAGAAAAACCGGGGAAAAAGAAGAAGGGAATTTTGGGAAAAATCGTCGGCCTCTTTCAGGGTAACGATAAATAAGCTTATGAGTTCCACCAAAAAACCCATCTACCGCGTCCACTTTCAGACCGAAGATCGTAACTACTCACTTTTGGCTCGTTCCGTAAAAGAGTCTGAGTTTTTTGGTTTTATTGAGGTCTCAGAAATCATCTTTGAAGATATTAACCGCCTGATCATCTCCCCGGAAGACGAAGTCCTGCGCAAGGAGTTTGCCAAAACTGAAAGCATCTCCATACCTCACCAATATATGCGCCGTATCGACCGGCTTTCCGACAGTGATGATATTGGGGTCTCATACCTTAAAATTGCTGAGCGTAAAAAGAAAAAAGAATAATCCCTAAAACAAAGGAGTAAAGACCATGCACGAACATCATGACCACGATCCCTGCGGAAGCGACAGCCACTGCCACGAAGACAACAACCATCAGGAAAAGATGAGCTTTGCCGAAAAGCTGACCATGCTTTTGAATCACTGGATTGAGCACAACGACAGCCACCAGACCGATTACAAAAAATGGGCCACCCAGGCCAAAGAAGAAGGTCATGCAGAAGTTGTCGGCAAGATCCTTGAAGCGATGCAGCTCTTCCAGGAAGGCAACCAACGCCTGCGACAGGCACAACAAATCATAACCATGGATTAAGAGATGGGGTAAAGTGGGAGTAATATTAAAAAAATGAGCTGTCAGGTATACCAGGAACTTGAAGAGCGGGGACTAATCTATCAGAGTACCGACGCCGAGGGTTTACAAACGCTATTACAAAAGGCCCCGCAGACCTTCTATATCGGTTTTGATCCGACGGCTGACAGTCTCCATGTCGGCAGCCTGATTCCGATTATCGTCATGATGCATCTACAAAAGGCCGGTCATCGCCCGATCGCCATTTTAGGCGGCGGCACGGCCATGGTTGGTGATCCCAGCGGCAAAACCGAAATGCGGCAGTTGCTGACTCCGGAAAAGATTGTCGAAAACGGTCAGGGCATCGCCACCCAACTGGCCCATTTTCTCGATTTCAATGATAATCGCTGTCAACTGATCAATAACGCTGACTGGCTCGCTTCGCTAAAATACGTAGATTTTTTAAGGGATATCGGACGCCATTTCAGTGTCAACCGGATGTTGACAGCGGAATCCTACAAGCAACGCCTTGAGACTGGCCTTTCCTTTATTGAATTCAACTACATGCTGCTCCAAGCCTACGATTTTCACGTCCTGTGCAAGGAGCAGGAATGTCGAATCCAAATGGGGGGGCAGGATCAGTGGGGAAATATCGTGGCCGGTATCGATCTCATCCGCCGCACCCAAGCAATTGAGGCTTACGGTATTACTTTCCCGCTACTGACCACCAGCAACGGCGAAAAATTCGGAAAAACTGCCGCCGGAGCTGTCTGGCTTGCAGCTGAGCGGACTTCGGTTCTTGATTTTTACCAATTCTGGCGCAACTGTGAAGACTCTGAAATTGAACGACTCCTAAATTTTTTCACATTTTTACCGGTAGCTGAAATCAAGTTTTTAAGCACCCTTAAAGATCAGGGAATCAACCGCGCCAAAGAAATTCTCGCTTACGAGGTTACTGCTTTAGTGCACGGTCACGAAACGGCAACCACAGCCTACCAGACTGCAGCCAGCCGTTTCGGTAGCGCTGACCCAGAGCTTAAAATTAAGACATCTTCAACAATTCGCAATATCACTCTTCAAAAGTCTGAAGAAGAGCTACCGACTTTTGAACTTACCGCAGAACAACTTAAGACCGGTATCAACCTCGTCGAACTTTTCATTTTGACCGGTTTAAGCAAATCAAAAGGGCAAACCCGACGCCTGATTGAACAAGGGGGAGCCTATTTGAATGAGGAGCGCATCAAGAAAGACCGCCCCTTAAGAAAAGCAGACTTCAGCGAACAGAAAATCATCATCCGTTCTGGTAAAAAAAGATTCCACCAGGTTTTATTGAAATAGATTGTAGATTTTCAACATCGCCCTAACCCTGACACATAAAACAAAAAAAGCATCACCCCTCTAAACGGGATGATGCTTTTTTTGTTTTATGTGTCAGGCCGAAACCGACCGAAAAAGCTTACTAGCCAGCCACAGTTGCAACCGGAGCCTGAGATTTATGCATCAAGGCGGTAATTCTGGAAACTTTGCGGGATGCGGTTCTCTTATGCAGAACCCCTTTTGTTGCGGCCCGACCTATCTCAGAGACTGTTTTCCGATGTACTTCGACCAAGTCTGGACCCTCAACCTTCTCTTCAACTGCACTATAAAATGATTTAAGTACCGTCTTCAAATGCGAATTTACCTGACGATTACGTAAGCGGCGTTTTTCACTCTGTTTGATTCTCTTGAGGGCTGATTTATGATTAGCCAAGGTCTATCCTCCAATGTTAATGACTCGGCACTTACATACCTGTAAAATTGGGCACACAAGCATATATCCAGGTCATTCAATTACAAATTTTATCTATAAAATCTTTTACAGAAACACTGTAAATAACTAATTTAATTTTTCTTTACAATGATTTTTTTACGATCACTTTTTAAGAAAGGAGAGCAGGTAACAGAAAAGCTTGTCTCTGTCAAGTTCTTTATCTGCCAACTGTACTAAACTCTCAACCTAATCGATGAACTTACTCAAGGGAAACTCAACAATACTCTGGGCTCCGAGATCCTTAAGGGATGGAATAATATCACGAACCACCGCTTTACGCAAAACCACAAGGACATCGGCCCATTCGTTATCCAACAGATTAGAGACTGTAGGAACTTTGGCCGGGGGTAAGATCTTGATTGCTTGATCAAGTTTATCCCGTTTAATATTAAACATCACACCAACTCGGTTACGGGATTCAAGGGCGCTCTGCAAAAGCATGATAAGACGCTCTACCTTCTCCTTTTTCCAGCTATCCTCCAGCAGCTTTTTATTGGCGACCAAAACGGTTGTAGTTTCAAGAACCGTGTCGATAATTTCAAGATTATTGGCCCGCAGAGAAGAGCCGGTCTCAGTAATCTCAATTATTGCATCGGCAAGATGGGGAACCTTAACCTCGGTTGCCCCGTAGGAGTATTCAACTTTAGCGGAAACCCCATTTTCGGCCAAATATTTTTTTGCGAGATTAACAACCTCGGTGGCAATGGTTTTACCCTCGAGATCTTTCACTGATTTAATCGTCCCACCTTCTTTGGCAGCCAAAACCCAACGCACCTTATTAAAGGTCGCCTTGGCATATTGGAGTTCGGCCATTTCGACGACATCAGCCCCATTTTCGACGACCCAGTCATGACCGGTAATTCCGATATCAAGAACTCCGCTCTCAACATAGCGTGCCATCTCCTGAGCCCGGATCAGCATACATTCAATTTCGGGATCATCAATTATCGGGAAGTATGAACGCGAGCTTGTGGTTATTTTATAACCGGCATTTTTAAAGAGATCGATGGTTGCATCCTGCAACGACCCCTTAGGTATTCCAATTTTTAATTTCATAACTCTAAAAAACCTCTATTTTTTCCCGTAGACCTTTTCAGGATCAAAGACCTTTTCAGCTTTAATAATTTTCTCACTGCCATCCGAGTCTATCTGAGTGAAGAAACAACTGTTGTAGCCCAGATGGCAGGCCGCTCCACCAATCTGGTCAACTTTCAAAACCACGGCATCACGGTCACAATCAATAAAAATCTCTTTAACTATCTGTACATTGCCGGACTCTTCACCTTTACGCCAGAGCCGTTTACGGCTCCGACTGAAATAACAAACGCGACCGGTTTTTACGGTCTCTTCCCAGGCTTCGGGATTCATAAAAGCCAGCATTAAGACCTCGTTGGTCTGATAGTCTTGAGCTACAGCCGTTATCAGGCCGTCAAGTTTTGTAAAATCTAAAGGTTTCATCTCTTAACCTCATCTATTTCATTTTTAGGATGCAAGTAAGCATCGACTTTTTTGATGGCGCAAAACTCACCGCACATCGTACAGACCTCTTCATCCGCCGGTTTGCTTTCTTCGCGCCGAGCCCGAGCCCGCACCGGATCAATAGCCAGATCAATCTGGCCCTGCCAATCAAGTTTTTTACGTTTTTCAGCCATTTGCCGATCCCAATCCAGAGCGCCGGGCAAACCGCGGGCAATATCACCGGCATGCGCGGCAATCAAACAGGCAATGACGCCCTCTCTAACATCCTCAACATTGGGCAGACAGAGATGCTCGGCCGGGGTCACGTAACAAAGAAAATCAGCTCCAGCGGCCGCGGCCACCGCTCCACCAATGGCTGAGGTGATATGGTCGTACCCCGGGGCGACATCGGTAACCAAGGGACCCAAGACATAAAACGGAGCCCCTTTACAAAGACTCTTCTGCAGTTTGATGTTAGTTTCAACCTGATTAAGCGGCACATGGCCGGGTCCCTCAATCATCACCTGGACTCCGGCTTTCCAAGCCCGATCGGTAAGCTCACCAAGGTAGATGAGCTCCTGGATCTGCGGTCGATCGGTAGCATCCGCCAGACAGCCGGGACGCAAACCATCTCCCAAACTCAGGGTAACATCATATTTAAGAGCGATCTCTAAAAGACGATCATAATGTTCAAAAAAAGGATTCTCCTGCTCATTATAGACCATCCATTCGACCATAAAAGCGCCGCCCCGGCTGACCACATCGGTAACCCGGCCGCACTCTCTAAGGCTCTCTAAAGAGCGCTGATTAACCCCGCAATGAATCGTCATGAAATCGACCCCGATCTGGGCCTGACGCTCAATGACCGAAAACATCTCATCGACGGTCACGTCACCAAAAAAACCATGTTTCTTTACACCTTCCTGAGCCACGCGATAGATCGGTACGGTACCCAAAGGAACCGAACAGTGAGCAAATATGGTTTTCATCACCATATCGAGATCACCACCGGTACTTAAGTCCATCACAGCATGGGCTCCATAATCGATCGCAGCCTTTAACTTGACAAGCTCATTGTCGAGGTCGGAAACATCGGATGAAGTACCAATATTAGCATTTACTTTAACTTTCAAACCCCGACCAATACCATAAGCCGTAAGGTTTTCATGATTCAGGTTAGCAGGTATGGCGATCGTTCCAGTCGCGACACCTAACAACAAATCGGTAGCCGAAATTTTTTCAGTTGCAAGAACCTGATCCATGGCAGGAGTAATATCGCCCCGGCGAGCGGCGAGCATCTGAGTCATAAAATCAATCACCCTCTATTTTAAATTATGTCAACGATCTTAACAGGCTTAACTTTTCAGCCGGGCGGTCAGCCTTGAGAATCGCCCTGATTACAGCTAGCCCAGCAACTTCACTGCGCGCAACTTCTGCAATATTTGCTTCATCAAGACCACCGATAGCCACCACCGGCAGAGAAACCTTAGTTAACATCTCGATAAGACCTGCGATCCCGACTTCAGGATCGGGGTTAACCTTACTAGGGGTCGCAAAAATTGGACCAAAACCAAGATAATCGGCCCCTTCGGCTTCAGCTTCCAAAGCCTGAGCCAAAGAATGAGTTGAACGACCAATCGGCATTTCAGGACCAACCAGGCGGCGGGCTTCGGCGATAGGCAGATCATCTTGTCCCAGATGCAAAGCATCGGCCTCAACCAAAATGGCAATATCGGGCCGGTCATTGACCACAAAAGGGGTGTCAAACTCCCGGCAAAGGGCTCTTATTTCCCGGGCCCGCTCCAGAAAAGAGCAGTCACTGCCACTCTTTTGACGCCATTGGAGAAGATCAACCCCGACCCCCAACACCGCCCGGAGATCAAAAATCAGATTAGAACCGAAATAGAAATCTTCATCGACAACCAGATAGAGAGCGGTTCTCTTTTGGCCAGTCAAGCCAAACCACTCCCTGACCTTGGCAGTTTTTGCACCACCAACAGCCCTCTCCAGCTCATAAAGTTCAAAACGTATAGCTTTAAGCCCTTGGGAAAGTTGCGGTCTCAGTGCCAGCTTGCCGCACTCTTCAATAACCCGAGCCGCCTCTTGTGATCTTTTAAAATTGGCTTGAAGAATTGCCTGCCAGTCGCTTCGTTCCGCTTCACTATGGGTAAAGGTCTGGCGACCGATATCGGTTGCCACGCGCCGCGCCCTAAGACAGGAGACAACCAGCTTCTCATCAATTAATAATCGCAGGCGATGGCGGAGATCTTTGATGTGCAAAGCCACCTTGTCGTCACAAACTAAGCGGCTGTAATCTTCAATCACACGCAGACCTTCACGCAAACGATTAAAATTTACATCAAGAACACGATATACGCGATTATCCTTGACCATTGTCCCTATTGGTCTTCTTCAAGACGAGCCAGAATCAGTTTGGCAACCCGTTCACCGGAAAGTAACATGCCACCAAAAACCGGCCCCATCCGATTGGCGCCAAAGGTCGCATTGGCCGCCATCCCGGCAACATAGACCCCGGCATAAATCTCTTTAGTGCAGTCCACCGTCGCCTTTTCGGCGACTTCCGCCCAAAGTGATTTCTCACCCATAATTTGGCCGGTTTCAGTCATCAACTTGGAACCCGCCTTGCGCTGAATTACATCAATCACCTCAGAATCATGACCGGTAGCATCAACGACATAAGAACTTTTGATCACCAACGGATCGACATGCAGTCCGGCAGTCTCTACCGGAGTCCAGTTGATCACCAAACCACAAACCCGGTCATCCCTAACCATAACGTCTTCGACCGAGAAAAGATTGAAAACTTCAGTCCCGGCCTGTACGGCTTTGGCCAGTAACACAGCTACCGACTCAACCGAACCGGCGGTATAATAACCGGATTGGAATTCGCGGTAACGAATCCCGAATTCATCAAGAATCCGCAGTCCCTCTTCCTGGACAACAATCTCATTAAACATCATGCCGCCGCCCCACATGCCACCACCAAGGCTCAATTTACGTTCAAAAAGAGCTACTTTCTTACCGGCTTTGGCAAGGTAATAGGCAGCAACCAGACCAGCCGGTCCCCCTCCCACTATGATAACATCGTTATTAAGATGGTTGACCAACTTTTCATGATAACGATCAACTATTGCCCGGGTGATAATCACTTCATCTAATGCCATAATATGAACCTTCTTTTAGAAATAGACCGACCCAAAAGCGGCGCCGGTTTTGCATTAAGCCCCAATTTGAGTTAACCCCAAAAGGAGTGATCGATTCCTTTAAAACAACCGCTAGACAGCTTCTTCAGCAACCGGGGCAGAAGCTGAGTTATCTTCGGCAAGAACCAATGGCACCCCTTCATGTATCAACGATGCAGCTTCCTCAATTTCGGCATCAGCGGCCATGGCCTCTTTGATATAAAGCTGATCTTCTTCACTCATGCCAACCTTAAGATTACGATAACAACGTTGTCCAGACCCAGCCGGGATCAGACGACCCATAATAACATTCTCCTTGAGTCCGATCAGATTATCAACCTTACCGGCAACACTGGCCTGAGTTAGAACCTTTGTCGTCTCCTGGAATGAAGCGGCCGAAATAAAACTGTCGGTACTCAAAGACGCCTTGGTAATACCCAAAAAGAGAGGCTCACCGACAGCCGGCTGCAAGCCCTCAGCCACCACTTTGCGATTCTCCTCTGCGAAAACCTGCTTTTCAACCGTCTCATCAACCAAAAAGACGGTATCACCGGATTCGACTACCTTGATACGCCGCAACATCTGGCGAACAATGACCTCAATGTGTTTATCATTGATACCGACCCCCTGCAGTCGATAGACCTCCTGGACTTCGTTGACAATATATTTGGCCAACTCTTTGACCCCAAGAACTCGCAGGATATCGTGCGGGTCGATGGAACCATCGACCAGAGGCTCTCCGGCGGCCACCATATCACCTTCATGAACAATCAGATATTTGCCTTTCGGAATCAGATGTTCAACTAATTCACCAATCTCTGGCGTAACGATAACCTTCTGTTTACCTTTAACAATTTTACCCAGAGAGACAACCCCATCAATCTCGGCAATAACCGAAATTTCTTTTGGCTTACGGGCCTCAAAAAGCTCCGCAACCCGAGGCAAACCACCAGTAATATCCTTGGTTTTCGTTGTATCTCGGGGCTTGGTTGCCACTATATCACCAGCCAGAACCTCCTCACCGTCAGCAACCATAACATGGATCCCGGGGGAAAAGTTATAACGCGCCTCAGCCCGATCGCCAACTTTTAAGGTCCGGTTTTTCTCATCCTTGATTGAGAGTCTGGGACGCAGATCAGCATTTCTGGTTTCAATCACGACCCGCCGTGACATCCGGGTCTGCTGATCAACCTGCTCGGTGATGGTCACCCCTTCAATCAAATCACCATATTTAACCCTACCACTAACTGCGGTCAGGGTCGGGATAGAGAAAGGATCCCACTCGGCCAAGAGTTGTCCGGGCTTGATTTCCGTACCCTCTTCGACATGTAAAATAGCACCAAAGACAACTTTATTACGCTCTTTGATGTTACCGTCTTGATCAACCACCGCAATCTCACCGTTACGGTTCATGGCCACCAGTTTTCCACCCCGGTTACGAACCGTATCAAGTTTTACAAACTGAATCTGGCCGCCCAGTTTCGACTCCAGCGAGGATTGTTCAACCGCACTGCTGGCGGTGCCCCCAATATGGAAGGTCCGCATCGTCAACTGGGTACCGGGTTCACCGATCGACTGGGCCGCAATAACCCCAACTGACTCACCGATATTAACGACTCGTCCACGAGCCAGATCACGACCGTAACAATAAGCGCAGATACCCTGCTTGGACTGACAAGTCAAAACCGAGCGAATCCGTATCCGATCGATGCCGGAAACATCAATCTGTTCAGCCAGCTCTTCGGTAATCTCCTGATCGGCTTCGACAATAATCTCACCGGTGATCGGTGAAATAACATCATCTTGAGCCACCCGTCCAAGAACGCGGGCCGCAACACTTTCAATAATTTCACCACCTTCCGTCAACGGGGTCACATAGATACCATCAAGGGTACCGCAATCAATTTCGGAAACTACCGCATCCTGGGCAACGTCAACCAGGCGCCGGGTCAGGTAGCCTGAATTTGCAGTTTTCAAGGCTGTATCGGCCAGACCTTTACGAGCCCCATGGGTCGAAACAAAATACTGGAGAACATTGAGCCCTTCGCGAAAGTTCGCAATAATCGGATTTTCGATGATCTCGCCGGAAGGTTTGGCCATCAATCCACGCATCCCAGCCAATTGGCGAATCTGCTGCTGACTGCCACGAGCCCCGGAATCGGCCATCATATAGACCGAGTTAAATGACTTAACCTCATGAGGTTGACCTGACTGGTCCTCAACGACCTCCTTGCTAATGGTAGCCATCATCTCATTGGCCACCAGATCGGTGGTCTTGGACCAGATGTCAACCAGTTTATTGTAACGTTCGCCGGAGGTAATCAGACCATTATTGATCTGCCGTTCAATTTCTTGAACCTTTTCGTTAGCATCCTCGATCAATGCGTTTTTAGTCTTCGGTATCTCCAGATCATCAATCCCGATAGAGATTGCCGCCTGGGTTGCAATCTTGTAGCCCAAATCTTTGATCTGGTCGGCAAAGATAACCGTTTTTTTGTCACCGGCTTTGAGATAGATTTTCTCAAAAAGCTGAGAGATACTCTTTTTGGTCAAGGTTTCATTGTAAGAAGAGAACGGCATTTCGTCCGGAACGAGCCCATGCAAAAGAACTCTGCCGACAGTAGTTTCGGTCAGTTGGCCATCAATCACCACTTTAATAACGGCCTGCAGATGCACACATCCGGCATCATAGGCTATCTGCACCTCCTCCGGCGAGCTGTACAAAGTCCCCGTACCGAGTGCAAAAGGTCGGTCCCGGGTCAACCAGTAGATACCTAAGACAATATCCTGGGTCGGAATAATCACCGGACGGCCGTTGGCCGGCGAGAGAATATTGTTGGTTGACATCATCAAAACCCGGGCTTCAGTCTGGGCCTCGATCGTCAACGGCACATGAACAGCCATCTGATCGCCGTCAAAGTCAGCATTGTAAGCGCTACAAACCAGAGGATGCAAACGAATCGCCTTACCTTCCGTTAAAACCGGTTCAAAAGCCTGGATGCCAAGACGATGCAGGGTCGGAGCACGGTTGAGGAGAACCGGATGCTCAGTAATAACCTCTTCAAGCAGATCCCAAACCTCTGACTTCTCCTGTTCCACCATCTTCTTGGCACTTTTTATAGTTGTCACATAACCGCGATCAAGCAATTTATTGTAGATAAAAGGCTTAAAGAGTTCAAGCGCCATCTTCTTGGGCAAACCGCACTGATGCAGACGCAGTTCGGGTCCAACGACAATCACTGAACGGCCCGAGTAATCGACCCGTTTACCAAGCAGATTCTGACGAAAACGTCCCTGTTTACCTTTCAGCATATCGCTTAAGGATTTTAAGGGACGTTTATTGGCACCGCTGATTGCCCGCCCCCGTCGACCATTATCAAAGAGAGCGTCAACCGACTCCTGGAGCATCCTCTTTTCATTACAGATGATAATCCAGGGGGCTTTAAGTTCGATCAATCTTTTGAGACGATTATTGCGATTGATGACCCGGCGATAGAGATCGTTAAGATCGGAGGTCGCGAAACGACCACCATCAAGGGGGACCAGAGGACGCAAATCAGGCGGCAGAACCGGGATTACATCCATAATCATCCACTCCGGCAAATTCCCGGATTTACGAAAATCATCGATTATTTTAAGACGCTTGGCGATCTTCTTCTTTTTGGCTTCGGAGCCGGTCTCCACCATATCCTGACGCAGTTTAAGTCGCTCACTATCAAGATCGATCTTTTGCAGCATCTCTTTAACCGCTTCGGCTCCGATTCCACAACGAATGCGATCACCATATTTTTCTTCGAGGAGTAGATATTCATCCTCTGAAACCAGCTGCCCCAAAACTATCTCATCGGCATCACCGGCATCAAGAACAACATAGTTCTCAAAGTAGAGGATACGCTCTACATCTTTTAAGGTTTTATCAAGGAGCAGAGCAATACGACTCGGCAGGCTTTTCAGAAACCAGATATGGGCAACCGGGGAGGCAAGCTCAATATGAGCCATGCGTACCCGCCTGACCTTCGACTGAATGACTTCAACACCACATTTTTCACAGACTATACCTCTGTGTTTCATGCGTTTATATTTGCCACAATTACACTCAAAATCTTTTACCGGGCCAAATATCTTAGCGCAGAAGAGACCATCCCGTTCCGGTTTGAACGTACGATAATTAACAGTCTCCGGTTTTTTCACCTCACCAAAGGACCAGCTGCGAATCTTCTCTGGCGACGCCAGTTTAATCTGCAGGGAACTGAACTTTAAGGCATCTTTGGGTTTCTGAAAAAAACTTAAGACATCTCTCATGATTTCTCCTCAGTCAACTCGACATCCAGACAGAGACTCTGGAGTTCCTTAATCAAGACATTGAAGGATTCAGGCAAACCCGATTCCATGGTCTGCTTTCCTTTAACAATTGATTCATACATTCTGGTCCGACCGGCAACATCATCTGATTTAACCGTTAAGAACTCCTGCAGGGTGTAAGCGGCACCGTAGGCTTCGAGAGCCCAGACCTCCATCTCCCCGAGACGCTGCCCACCAAACTGAGCCTTACCACCTAAAGGCTGCTGGGTTACCAACGAGTAGGGACCGATTGAACGAGCATGCATCTTGTCATCAACCAGGTGATGAAGTTTGAGAATATACATATAACCCACGGTTACGGGACGCTCAAAAGACTCCCCGGTACGACCGTCAAAAAGCATCACCTGGCCGCTACGCGGCAGGCCAGCATTTTCAAGGCACTCCTTGATGCGCTCCTCACCGATACCATCAAACACCGGCGTCGCCATAGGTACATAGGCTGATAATTTGCCCGCCTGTTCGCGGACTTCACCGTCGGTTGCTGCCGCCAACCAATCAAGGGAGCTTTGATCATGGGTAAATACTTGATTAAGCTTTTCACGCAAGGCTTCTGGTCCATACTCGGCTTCAATCATCTCTTCAATCTGTCGTCCCAGACTCTGGGCGGCCCATCCAAGATGAGTCTCCAGCACCTGTCCAACATTCATGCGCGAGGGCACCCCCAACGGATTAAGGACGATATCCACGGTCGAGCCATCGGCCATATAGGGCATATCTTCTTCCGGCACAATGCGGGAGAGTACGCCTTTATTACCATGCCGGCCCGACATTTTATCGCCAACCGACAATTTGCGCTTGATAGCGATATATATTTTCACCATCTGGTTGACACCGGGCTGCAATTCATCGCCACGCCGCAGAATTTCAATTTTCTCTGCGATAGAAGCCTCAACCCGCTCGATATTTTGATCCATGTAGGCAAGCAACCTGCCAACCTTCTCCTCAATTTCAGGGGCCTCGCGTAACACCAGATTACTACACATATTCAAGGTTATTTGGGCTACATCT
>Ga0307991_1000547_pt1 | contig 27141 bp, 24 predicted proteins | sample EllFjometagen131_FD_203146 | JGI IMG/M metagenome (GOLD analysis project Ga0307991, IMG submission 203146) | Marine microbial communities from Ellis Fjord, Antarctic Ocean - #131 | ecosystem: Environmental > Aquatic > Marine > Unclassified | place: Southern Ocean | collected 2014-10-08 | reverse complement strand
CGTTATCCGAACTTATGGCAGCCTGGGAGAAAGAAACGGCCCCCTCATTAAAAGAAAAGTTAAAAACAATAATTATCGCAATGATTGAAATAAAAGAAAGACAGGCCTTTCTTGCCCGCTATCGACTTAGAGAATTTGATACATGGAACAAGGTATTAACAGATGATGAAGGGGCTGCAGCACAGGCACATAAGGCTGAATTTTACAAGCCCAATCTAATCCTGACGCTCTACGAAAACAATGGTTGTCTTCCTGCCCTTGAAGCCATTGCCAAGACACTCGCAAGGGTCAAAGATAAATTGTCCCTTGCGGATTATAAATTGACCGCATCCAAGCGATTTCGACATGACACGACTATCCGGTTTTTAGCAAACTCATTGAAAAAACAGGAAATTTTAAGTAAAAAGAAGAAGTATAAAAACAAGTATTGGGTCCTTACCGAAAATGGGAAGGATTATGCTAAAAAAATAGCAGATTAGTTGTATTTGGGGTACATTCCTCAGGTACAGGAGTGAAATGGCCATAAAATATTAGACGTGATACAAACCTATTGAACAAAGAAGCTATCCCCCAAAGTCATATTCCTAATGCTGTAATTGAGATACTATGAAAAGTTGTGGATGTTGCTTAACAGCTTGAATAGTTTGAGCAATACCCATGTTTGTGTTATTTGTCAGTATTATTCGTGGAATTGATAGGCGATCAATGGGCGAGCGCATATTTTTTCAACACACCGAGGACATAGTCGATATCGACCCTTGTATGATCGGCATTGATCTGGAAGCGGATTTCCTCGTCCCCCTTGGGCACAACCGGAAAATTTAATCCGGTTGCAAGAATCCCGTGATCTTTAAGCCAGCCTACAATTTCTGCGGTTTGCGGCGTATCCCGGACCATCAGCGGCACCACCGGGTGATCGCCGGAAATCGTCTCAAAGCCTAGATTGACCAGTCCTTTTTCAAATTTACCGGTCATTTTTTGCAGATGTCCAAGCCGTTTAAGACCCGCCGGGCTGTCCAGAATTTCCAGGGCCTTGAGTGATGCGGCGGCTTCGGAACAGGTAATGGGATTGGAATAGATATACATGGGTGCGGTTTCATGGAGATATTCAATCAGGGTTTTTGACCCGACCACATAGCCCCCGTTGACACCGAATGCCTTTCCCAGGGTACCTACCAGTATGTTCACCTTTGTTCCGGTATATTCTTCGGTACCGCGGCCGGTGCCGCCAAAAGCGCCGACCCCGTGCGAATCATCCGCAATGGTGATGACCCCTTCTTCAAACCGGTTCTCGTAATTACGGCAGGTGGGCACTATCCGGTCAAAGGGCGCGTGGTCCCCGCGCATGCTGAAGATGCCGTCGGTAATCACCAGGCAGCGTTGCCCCTTTCCCACGGCTTCCTGCAGCTTGGCTTCCAGGTCATCGATCCGGTTGTGTTTATAGATCAGTTTTGCCGCCGGACGGCTCAACCGCATGGCCTGAATGATGCAATTGTGGTTGAGTTCATCACTGATGATGACGGTTTCGGGCGTTATCAAAGGAGAAATGACGCCTAAACTGGTCACGTAAGCGGAGCTGAAAATCATACCTGCCTGGCGTCCGTGAAATTCGGCCAGTTTTTTTTCCAGCTCGATATGCGGCCGATGGGTGCCGCTGATAAAGCGCACGGCGCCGGGGCCGACGCCGTATTCCTTAGCTGCGGTTTCTTCAGCCATTATCATTTCATCGAGCATGGACATGCCCAGATAGGAGTTGGCGTTCATTTTGATAAATTCCTTGTTACCGTATCCTTCGATCAGATAGCGCGGTCCCTTGTTTCCCGATGCCCTGATCACCTTTTCGATAATCATCTCGGGTCCTTTGTCTCTTCCTGTTGTTCGTAAATCCGTCAGATTTTTCTGCAAAACAGTATCCAGTTTTTCCGATGCCATTTTTTACCTCCTGGTGGGTGCTGTTTTTATAGGCTTTGCTTATTTTTCCATTTTGAGTGCAAATTTGTTGCCAGAATTTTTGTAATCTGTCTGTCCTTAAATTCAAACGGTCATGTCAAAGCAGTCCGTAATTTTTTTACCTGTTACAGCAGATATGGATTTTTTTATATTTTCATCATATTGAGTGCCTGGATGAAAAGTCAATAACAACGTATTTGCAAGACACAGAACGCGTTTTTAAAAAACATGTAAGCGGGGCAATTTTTTTTGATTGACTTGCGCCCGCCTCATGTTATACGGACCTCCATTACCCCGGAAATTCCTTCCGGAAAGGTTTCTTGAGATGAATAGCGCTACGGCGCTACGGGCGCTGCGAGAAAAAAAGCCGCTTTCAGGGGCACCATCAAGCCCCGATAATGGATATGAACATTAGAAAAAACATTTTTCTGGCTTTGATCGGCGGCCTGCTGCTGGGACTTCCCTGGACCGTTTCATCTTGGTTTTTACTAATTTTTATTGCCTGGGTGCCCCTCCTGGCGCTGGAAGAAAAAGTAAGACATCAGGCAAACCCCTATCTCCTGTTTAACTATTTTTTTATTTCTTTTTTGTTGTGGAATATCCTGGGGACCTGGTGGATTTACCGAGCACACCTGGTGGGCGCCATTCTCATCATTTTCGCAAATTCACTTGTACAGACCCTGGTGTTCTGGTCGGCAAGCCGTATCCGGACGATTTTAAGCATCCCCTTATTGTTCCCTTTTCTGTTTATCTGGATGGGGTATGAACATTTTCATCAATCCTGGGACCTGGCCTGGCCCTGGCTGAATCTGGGCAATGCACTGGCCACGGCCCCAAAGCTGATTCAGTGGTATGAGTTTACGGGTGTTCGCGGTGGGACGCTCTGGATCATACTGACAAATTTTGCAGTCTGGAAGGTGGTTAATATTTATCGGGAAAGGCGTACCGGTACAATATTAGGGACCGCAGCGGTACTGCTGCTTTTTTTTGTCCCCATCCTTGTATCCTGGCAGATATTTCAAACTGTTGAAGATGGCGGTGAAACCGTTACCGTGGCCCTGATTCAGCCCAACCTGGATCCTTATACGGAAAAATTCATACCGGGAAAACAGGCCCGGCACCTGGAAGCGTTTTTTAAGGCAGCCGATGCTGTCTGTGATGATGAAACCCAGTATCTGCTGGGTCCTGAAACACTTATTGTACAGCAAATTGACGAGAAAGATCCACTGTCATCTGCCTACTACCGCAGGTTGTTGGATTTTCAGAAAAAATACCCGAAACTGAATCTGCTGATGGGGATACACAGCTACCGGAAACTTGATACTGAAGACATTCCTACCGGAAGCCGTTTCAATCAGGAGAAGAATTTTTATTATGAAGCGTTTAATACAGCGCTTTTTCTGGCGCCGGGTGCGGCGCCTCAATTCTATCATAAAACCAAACTGGTCCCTTTGTTTGAGCGCATGCCTTTTGTTCAGTATCTCGGCTTTCTGGGAAAATATTCATTGGAACTTGGCGGATACATCGGCACTTACAGCATTCGTCAGGAAAAAGATATTTTTAAATTGCCCGGCGATTTGATTCACATATTGCCGATTGTCTGTTTTGAATCGGTATTCGGTGCTTACTGCTCAAAAAACCTGCCTCAGGAAAAGGGGTTTATCTGCATGATCACAAATGACGGATGGTGGAAAAATACACCGGGTTATCAACATCATTTCAATTTCAGCCCGATTCGGGCCATTGAATGCCGGAGGGACATGATCCGGGTGGCCAATACAGGCATTTCTGCTCTTATCGATGCAAAAGGCATGGTTATTGCCCGGACCCCTTGGTGGGAAAAGGCAACCCTCAAAGGTAAAATTCATCTTCGCAAGGGCCGGACTTTTTTTGCCCGGCATGGAGATTATCTGGGACGGATTGCTCTGTTTTCAGGAATTTTATTGTTTTTGTACACGGGAATACGACATCGCCGGAAAGATCTGACGGGTAAGGGGGCTTCGTACGGATAAGTAAAATAACGACAGTCTACCTGGGAATGGTTTTATGGTTGGTAACAATCAGGATAAAAATAACGAAAAATACCGGCAGGCTTGAAAGATAATCCATGATTGTCTTTCAAGCCATTTTTCTGAAACCGAATCAGGCCGATATTATGACTTCATAGGCCTTATCAAAGGCCTTATCCAGGTTCTCCGGTTTTGTTCCGCCGGCCTGGGCCATATCCGGACGGCCCCCCCCGCCGCCGCCCACAACGGCAGCCACCTGTTTGATGATTTTGCCGGCGTGAAAGCGGCCGGTCAGGTCCTTGGTGACGATGACGATGAGCAGGACCTTGGTCTCGATGACGGCGCCCAGGACAATGATGCCGGACCCGATTTTATCCTTGAAGCGATCGGCAAGGTCTCTCAAGGCCGCGGGCTTGTCCGTCGCCACCTTTTTGACCAGTACTTTGGTCCCGCTGATATGCCTGATTTCATTTGCCACGTTTGCCACGGATTCCGCGGCAATGGCGGTTTTAAGTTGGTCGATTTCTTTTTCCAGGGCTTTTTGATCGGCAATGAGTTTTTCAACCTTTTGGGGCAGGGCCTCGGGCTTTTCGCGCACCAGATTGGAGATATCGGAAACGATTTTGTCCCGGTTTTGACTGAATGCCACGGCCGCTGATCCTGTCAGGGCTTCGATGCGGCGAATCCCGGCAGCCACACTGGATTCGCTCACGATTTTGATCATACCGATGTTGCCACTGCGGTCGGTATGGGTACCGCCGCATAATTCCTTGCTGAAGCCGGCCATATCGATGACCCGCACCCGATCGCCGTATTTTTCTTCAAAAAGTGCGGTGGCCCCGGATTTAAACGCCTTTTCAGCGTCCATCTCAGTGATATTAACCCGTGCATTTTCTCTAACTCTCTGATTGGCCAAAGCTTCAATTTTATTCAGTGCAGCGGGTTCCACCTGGGAAAAATGGGTAAAATCAAAACGCAATCGGTCGGCGGACACCAGGGAGCCGGCCTGCTTGGCATGATCGCCCAGCACCTGTCGCAGGGCACTGTGCAGAATATGGGTGGCCGTGTGATTCAAGGCAGTGGCCCTGCGGGTATCTTCATCCACATCAAGGGTGACCATGTCTCCTGTTTTGATACTGCCCGAAACGATTTTACCCTTGTGGATAATTAACCCGGTGGGGTCCTTGAGCGTGTCTTTGACCTGCATTTTAAACCCGGATGCGCGGATGATGCCCCGGTCCCCGGCCTGGCCGCCGGATTCGCCGTAAAAAGGTGTCCGATCCGTAACCACTTCAACGTTCTGGCCGGATTCGGCCATCTGGACAGCCGCGTCGTTTTTTACAATGAGCAGGATGCGGCCCTGGTCCGATGTCCTGTCATAACCTGAAAAATCGGGTTTGATGCCTTGGGCGGAAAGATTGCGAAAGGCTTTCGATGCGCTGGCAAAAGTAGTTTTTGAGCGGGATTTTTCGCGCTGCCCGGCCATGGTTTTGTCAAAACCTTCCATGTCCAGTGTTATATTCCGATCCCGGACAACATCCTGAACGATATCCACGGGAAATCCAAACGTATCATATAGTTTAAAGATAACAGCGCCGGGGACCTTTGTCAGGCCTTTGGCATTCATCTCTAAGAGGGTATCGTTGAGCACCTTGAGACCGTGGTCCAGGGTTTCGGAAAAACGGATTTCCTCGTTTTTAATGACATTTGTAATAAAGGCACCGGCTTTATTTAATTCCGGGTAGGCATCCTGCATGATTTCGAACACAACCGTTGCGGTTTCATGTAAAAATGGACGGGTCAGGCCGATATTGCGGCCATAGCGGATGGCCCGGCGCATGATCCGGCGCAGCACATATCCCCGGCCCTCGTTGGAGGGCAGAATGCCGTCACCGATTAAAAAGGCCGCGGCCCGGCTATGGTCCGCAATCACCTTCATGGCCACATCGGTTTCAAGGAACTGGCCCAGACGTTTGCCTGAGAGTTCTTCGGCCTTGTTGATAATCGGCAGCATCAGGTCGGTTAGAAAATTATTGGGAACATCCTGCATGATTGAGGCCATCCGTTCCAGTCCCAGCCCGGTGTCAATGCTCGGTTTGGGTAGTGGGGTCATTTTTCCGGATGCATCCCGGTTAAACTGCATGAAAACCAGGTTCCAGATTTCCAGGAAACGGTCGCATTCGCATCCCACGGCACACTCGGGCCGTCCACAGCCAAAAGCCTTTCCTCTATCCAGATAGATTTCACTGCACGGGCCGCAGGGGCCGGTATCGCCCATGGACCAGAAATTTTCCGCTTCACCGAGCCGAACGATCCGATGGGCCGGCACACCGATTTTTTCATGCCACAGATCATATGCCTCATCATCATCCAGGTAGATGGATATCCACAGTTTGTCAGGATCCAGTCCATAACCGTTGGTCAGAAGGTCCCATGCAAATTCAACGGCATTTTCCTTGAAATAATCGCCAAATGAAAAATTCCCCAGCATTTCAAAGAAGGTGTGGTGCCGGGCTGTGTAACCTACATTTTCCAGATCATTATGCTTGCCGCCGGCCCTGACACACTTTTGGGAAGTGACGGCACGCACATAGTTTCTTTTTTCCTCGCCGAGAAAGGTGCGTTTAAACTGTACCATGCCGGCATTGACAAAAAGCAGGGTGGGGTCATCCTGGGGAACAAGCGATGAGCTTCTAATCTTCCGGTGATTGTGTTTTTCAAAATATTCCAAAAATAGTCTGCGTATTTCATTGCCTGTCATGAGATGCTCCATGAAATTGATCTATTGTTTCGTGTTACAGGTTACAAGTTTTTCCTATTTTTTATTTTTTATTTCCTGTTGCCTGTTTTCCACTGGTGGGGCTTCTTTTTTTGCAAGCCCGATTTTTTCACGTATTTTGTCGTATATGGACGCGTAGATATCAGGATTTTCGTCCATAAATTTTTTTACATTTTCGCGACCCTGTCCGATTCGTTCCCCATTGAAGCTGTACCAGGCACCGCTCTTGTCCACCACTTCGGCCTGTACCCCGATATCCAGCAGATCGCCGGTTTTGGATATTCCCTCACCATACATGATATCAAATTCAGCCTCTTTAAAGGGCGGCGCTATTTTGTTTTTGACCACCCGCACACGGGTGCGGTTGCCCACGACTTCCTGACCGTTTTTAATGGCGGCGAGACGCCGGATATCGAGCCTTACCGAGGCATAAAATTTCAGGGCATTGCCCCCGGTGGTGGTCTCCGGATTTCCGAACATCACACCGATTTTCATCCGGATCTGGTTGATAAAAATCATGGATGTCATAGTCTTGCCGATGGTGCCGGTCAGCTTGCGCAATGCCTGAGACATCAGCCGGGCCTGAAGCCCCATGTGGGAATCACCCATCTCTCCTTCAATTTCAGCACGCGGCACCAGGGCTGCGACCGAATCGATAACCAGTATATCCATGGCACCGCTCCTGACCAGCATGTCGGAGATTTCCAGGGCCTGCTCTCCGGTATCCGGTTGAGAAACCAGCAGTTCATCACAGTTGACCCCCAGTTTTTTTGCATATGACGTATCCAGGGCATGTTCGGCATCGATAAAAGCGGCAATCCCGCCCTGCTTCTGAGCTTCGGCAACGGCATGCAGGGCCAGGGTTGTTTTGCCGGATGATTCCGGTCCGAAAATTTCGATCACTCTGCCGCGGGGCAGGCCGCCAATACCAAGTGCCCTGTCCAGTGCAATGGAACCGCTTGAAATAGTTGGTACATCCATAACGGCCCGGCTACCAAGCTTCATGATGGAGCCTTTGCCGAACTGGCGCTCGATCTGAGTCATTGCAGATTCTATGGCTTTTTCCCGGTCGGGTATGTTACTCATGTGTATTCTCCTTGGCCTGTCGATGGTCAGGCGGTATAAGTTTTTTAAAGGTTTATGCTTGCAAGTTTTGTGTAGACTGCGCCTAAAGGTTGCAGGTCGCTTTTAAATAAAGTCAGTTTATCGGCCGCAAACGGATCGGATTTGAAATTCCGGCAAGCCGTAATTGCGCGGTCCAGTTTTCTGGTATCTGTTTTTCCCTTAATGCGTCCTATTGTCAGGTGGCCCTTAAATTTTCGGGATTCTCCCGGGAAACCAAGTTTTATAAGACCGACATTCAGATATTGATGAAGTTTTACAAGCGCGTCAATCTGGCCGGTCAGCCCGGTATAGATGATACGGGCACGGCTGAGACCGGGAAAAACACCCACGGCACCGGCCGACAGGAAAAAAGGCGTTTGTTTCATGGCTGCCGATTTAATTGCAGCGATGATATCGGCTACATCATCCGGATGTATTTCACCTAAAAATTTCAGGGTCAGGTGAATATTCTCGGGGCGTACCCAGCGTACCCTGAGTCCATAGGCTTTTAAATCTTCCTGAATACTGTCAATGGCCGAGATGATCACCTGCGGTAGCGGAAATGCGATAAATGCCCTTATGGTTTTTCGACACATCTCCGACCCCGTCAAAATGCCTTCCCACCGCCGGTGGAGGGGAGTGTCATCTGGGGTTCACCCAGTAAAAATTTGTCGTTTACGATCCATTTTTTCAGGGTTTCAGCAATTTCCCGAGCTCTTACCATGCTGGACAGGGGAACGGTGGACACCTGTTTGCCGTTCAATTCGATATGACCGCTTTTCAGTTCCGCGTAACTGATCTGTTTTAAACTTTTTGCATTACCGGCCGGATAATCTCTACCATAATCGATCACCTGGGTAAATATTTCTTCATCTGAAATAGCGGTATGCTGAACCATTTCCTCATTCAAGATGGGAATCGGAATACCCAGGCCCACAGCCAGAGAGGCGCCGTACCCTTGAATACTGACACCCACCAGCCATTTGGGGCTCATCTGCTTGAGTTCACCCATGACAAACAGGGTACCTGCCGGCGTCAAGGGTATGCCCCTGCTGCTACGCCTGACAACCCCCTTGTGCTGACTACCGCTCCAAGTGACATAGCCGATGCCGCCGCCAAGGAAAATACGGGTCCCCAGCCCGATGGTTTTAAAATACGGATCATTGAACAGGGGACTTAACTCGCCTGCTGAAGCGTAATTTGCATTGGCGGCCCCGGGCTTCAACGTGCCCATATAGGTATAAACCGTTTTGTCGGTTAAATTTACAGCGCAATTGTAATTCTGGTATGCATTTCTGGGGTTGCACAGCATGGCGTAGGGCAGGGATGATAGGGTAATTTCTTTTTCCAGATTTTTTCGGGGATAGCAGTCGGTACCATACCCGGTTGCTTTCAAGTGCACCTTTTTCCCGGCGGTGAGATCTTGAATGACATGACCGCCGCCATAGTTGAATTCACCGGGATAGACTTTGTTTAAAGGATCGTCCTCACACAGCTCGGTGGCCCCGATATAGCAGTCCACGGCCGCCACGCCACCATAGGCCGGCACATTGTTCAGCCAGCATTTGGAGGCTCGGATTCCGGGAACCGAATGACCGAAGTTGATAAAGGCGCCGGAGGAACACATGGGGGAAAACGTACCGGTGGTCACGATGTCCACATGCCGTGCGGTTTCAACAGCGCCGGCCTTTTTTACCATGCCGATGATCTCTTCGGCAGTTGCCACAATAACCTTTCCGGATTTTATCTTTGCATTGATTTCCTGGTAGGTTTTGTTGATTTTATATTTTTTCATTCGGGAAAAGCCCTTCCTGGTAATTTGCAATAAAAGTGGTTTAAAAAGTTATAAATTCCATAAGGCCGGGTTTCAACGTCTATTGATCATTTTTTAAAAAACCAATTCTCTCAAAAAAGGTCTTCGGTCGATTCGGTGGACACAGCCCACCCTGCGATGGCTTGGATTCGAAACTTTTGAACAGTTACATTTTGTTTTTTATTTTAACCCTGCGGTAACGTCATTTATTTTAGTCATAACATTATTTTTGATCCACGTACCATCCCACCATTCAACCGGGTTTACAAAGGTATTATGGACCATCATACCAAAATGCAAATGGTCACCTGCAGCCATACCGGTCCGTCCGGTTTTGCCCAGAATGTCACCCTTTGCCAATACCTGTCCTTTCTCCACATCGATCCGGCTTAAATGGGCATACATGCTGAACAGGCCGAAACCATGGTCCAGCATAACGGTTTTGCCATAAATCCCTAAGGGGCTGCAAAAAACGACCCTGCCGGAATTGGATGCCGGTACGGCGGCTCTTTTTACCGAAGCCAAGTCGATTCCCATGTGGACCTGGTGATCAATTACCCGACCGTTGTGGACATATTCCCGTTGATCGGCGAATCCAGCCCGGCGGGCCGACCCGGGCAGCCTTGAAAAGGCTCCTTTCCAGAAGAGTCGATTTTCCGTTTTTTGGATGATGCTCATAATTTTCTTAAAATTGGCCTTGCGCAGGTCCCGGTTAATTTTAAGAAATTTTTCAACCGGGTCAAGGCCTGTGTCCTTGGAATCAGATATTTCGAATTCCGGCATTTTTCGAGCAAGAAACCGGTCTGAAATTTTGAGCGTATCTTTTTTAAAGGCCCTGCCCCTGATATAATACGGGAATTCGGTTTTGGTACTGTTCCCGGCTGAATCAACAGCCTTTAAAAAAAGTCGTGTATCCCTGCCCTGGGTATGATCCAAAGCAAAAAAGGCCAGAAAAATATCAGGGGTTGAAAAATATCCTGCGTGGCCCGGAAAAAATTTTTTCCCCACTTGAACACCGCTTTCAAGGCAGGGTTCAGAGAGACGGTAAACAGCCAGGGCCGATCCGCCCTGGGCGACATTATGGGAACGGCTGAGGACCTCCGCTTTTGGAGCGACGCTGTCGATTATAACCTGTTTTCGAATATCGGTCCTGTTTCCCTTACCCCATTTTCGCCAGGAAAAATCCCCTGCGACCAGGTGCAGGACTGCCTTGCCGTCTTTGATTCCCAGTTTTGCAGGTTCAAACAGGACATCGGCGTCAGTCATATTGTCAGTGCCACCTTTCAAAAAACCAGCAGAGGGAAAATCGCGTTCAAACAAAATAGTTTCTTTGTCGTTTTGCAGACAGCTTAGCCGTACCTGTTTGATGCCGCTTTTGGTATCGGATACGTGGATATGAATTGTTTGAGACACACCGATTGCCGGTCCTTCCGGCAACGGTCCTACCGAGGGCTTCTCGCCTTCCATGCGTATGAGCAGAAGCCATGCAAGCGGCACGATGATGGTTATGGAGACGATTGTAAGCAGCCATGCTTTAAAATTCTTTTTCTTGGATTTCAATTGGTTACACCACACTCCTTTTGATTAAATTACTATGGGATAATAACAGTTTGCGTAAATGTAATCAAGACCTGATTTCCTTTTTCGCTGCTTGACTTTTCAATACCTGCACGATAAATAACGAAATAGAAACGCTCACAGCATCCGGCGGCCGGATACTGTAGATTTGCCGGCGAATCAACCCGTACACCTGATTAAAAGTATTAATGGATAAAAATAAAAAATGAATAACCGTTCTTGCGTTTGTTTCCAGTTTGAAAATCTTGCTACCAGGATGCAAAATCAACAAATTACAAACTACCTTAAGATTGGTAATGAAAGATGCTAAATTATGAACCACATTGTTAAAACAGGCCCTGTTTCAATCGGCAGGGGATGTCCACTGGTATTGATTGCAGGCCCTTGTGTCATCGAAGATTATAAAATAACTTTTAAAATTGCCCATTTTTTAAAAGAACTTACGGATAGCCTGGACATCGGGTTTATATTTAAGGCCTCCTATGACAAGGCAAACCGGACCTCGATCAGCGCCTACAGAGGTCCCGGGCTAAAGGAGGGTATCAATATTCTCGGTCAGATCAAAAAGGAGCTGGATATTCAGATTATTTCGGATGTTCATTCTGTTGAGGAGATTGCTGAGGCTTCACAAATACTTGATATAATTCAAATTCCAGCATTTTTATGCCGCCAGACGGATTTAATTCTGGCGGTTGCCAAAAGCGGCAAGACCGTCAATATCAAGAAGGGGCAGTTTATGGCGCCCTGGGATATGGCCAATGTGGTGAACAAAGCCACCTCTACCGGTAATAACCGAATTTTGTTGACTGAACGGGGGGTGATGTTCGGCTATAATAATCTTGTGGTGGATTTTCGGGGGTTGAAGATCATGCAGGATCTGGGCTGGCCAGTCATTTTTGATGCAACTCACAGTATCCAGTTGCCAGGAGGATCGGGTACCAGTTCTTCCGGGCAGCGTGAATTTGCCCCGGTGCTTGCAAAAGCAGCTATTGCTGTCGGTGTGGACGGTCTGTTTATGGAAGTCCATCCTGATCCGGACAAGGCCCTTTGTGATGGACCGAACTCCCTGCCCCTTGATTCCCTGGCCGAACTGCTTGCACAGTTCGACGCAATTCGCACGGCGGTAGTGCCGGGAAAGATATTATAGCAAAGTCTATGGTTATTGAGAAGCTTAGACGCATAAAGTTGCTCCTGCTGGATGTGGACGGCATCATGACCGATGGCGGTATTATATACAACGACCACGGTGAGGAGATTAAACAATTTAACTGCCACGATGGTCTGGGGCTGAGACTGCTGATGGATGCAGGCGTGAAAGTCGGCATCGTTACCGGTAGAAAATCCGGGGTTCTTCTGCATCGGTGCAAAAACCTGGGAATCAGTCTCATCTTTGACGGTATAATCGAAAAAGGCAGTGTACTGGAACCGGTATTACAACAGACGCGCGTCAATTCCTGGGAAATTGCCTTTATGGGTGATGACCTTGTGGACCTGCCGTTAATGAAAAAAGTAGGACTGGCCATAACCGTGGCCGATGCCCATGAAATCGTGCTGGAACATGCACACCTGACAACATCCGCAAAAGGAGGGGCCGGGGCCGTGCGGGAAGTTTGTGAATCGATCCTCAAGGCTAAGGGGCTTTGGGATAAAATTGTCGGCCATTTTTTACAATAATGTTTCAGCAAGGTGGTAACGCAAAAAAAATCAAACTGTTATTAATCCTTATGGTTGTCGGGATTATCTGCTCTTTGATGGTTATTTATGTAAAGTATCGAAGCGCCATGAATCGGTCAGGTGACATTTCCGTCAATATTGGCCAGGAGGGTACTTTATCTATAAAAAAAATCTCTCAAACCGCGACCCGTAACGGGATAACCGAATGGACCATGAAAGCGGATGCCGCAAACTACAGTGATTTTAAAAACGAGGCGGTTTTAGATAATATTTCCATCGTTTTTTTTTTGGAAAACGGTGAGCAGCTTTTCCTAAAAGCCCTGAAGGGGATACTTTATACCACCAGCAGGGATATTGAAGTATATGGTGACGTGGTTTTAAACAATGAAAAGTACCAGCTTAAAACCGAAAGACTGGAGTATAAGCATGAAAAACGCGTTATCTCATCTGATCGACCAATTGAAATTACGGGACCGTCGGTGAAAATTACGGCCAATGCGCTCTTTTTTGATTTAAATGCCAGAAGAACAAGCCTGTCCGGTTCTGTAAAAGGAAATTTTAATGGCCTCAGTATTTTTTAAAAAATTCGATTCTTGGTTTTTTTTGATTGTTATGCTAGGATTTACTTATACCTGTCTTGGGATGGCGGCTGCAGGATTTGCTGAAAGTTCATTACCGACGGTCGGTAAAAACGTTGATGGCGACCAGGAGTTGGTTATTACCGCCGACCGGCTGGATGCCGATGTCAAGGAAAGCTATTCGGAATTCAGCGGCAATGTCAAGGCCGTTCAGGGAGAAACCGTCATTATGGCGGACCTGATCAGGATCTATTTCAAGAGCAGCCGGAATAATTCCGGGAAGTTGAGTGTGGGTGAAGATGCAGTGGAAAAAATAACGGCCAGTGGCCATGTTAAAATAAACACAGGAGATATAATTGCGGCTACCAGTGAGGCTTCTTACATAAATGCAAGCCGGTTGCTTGTCCTGTCGGGATCTGATTCAACGGTCAAGAGCGGTAAGAATTCCATTTCAGGTTCCAAGATAACCCTGGATCGGGCCAGTGGACGGATAACGGTGGAAAACAGTGCGGAAAATCAGGTCAAGGCGTTGTTTTTTACGAACGGAAAGGGTCTTAATTGATTTTTCGATCAGGCACTGAATATATGCGATGACGACATTGCGATTAGATGGATTGGTAAAAAAATATCATGACCGCCCGGTTGTCCGTTCTGTAAATTTGAATGTTCCAAGTGGTTGTGTGGTTGGTTTGCTGGGCCCCAACGGGGCCGGCAAGACCACCACTTTTTATATGACCGTGGGAATGATAAAACCTGACAGCGGCCGTGTATTTCTCGATAAGGCGGATATTACGGATGATCCGATGTATGTGCGGGCCCGCAAAGGATTAGGATATCTGCCTCAGGAAACATCCATCTTCAGGAAGCTGACGGTCAGGCAGAATATTATGGCGATCCTTGAGGTTTTGCCGGGTAAAAAATCCGGCAGGAAAGAATTGACCGATTCGCTTTTGAATGAACTGGGAATAGGGCATCTTGCCCATCAAAAGGCCGGTGTTTTATCCGGTGGAGAGCGACGCCGGCTGGAGATCACACGTGCACTGGCCACCGGGCCGTCATTTATTTTGCTGGACGAGCCTTTTGCCGGGATTGATCCTTTGGCGGTGATTGATATAAAAAAAATTATTGCGCATTTGAAAAATCGTGGGATAGGTGTCCTGATCTCCGATCATAATGTAAGAGAAACCCTTGAAGCCTGCGACAGGGCGTATATATTAAGTGATGGTAAGATCATCGAATCCGGTACGCCTGAGAAAATAGCCGTAAGCGAAATTGCCCGAAGAATATACTTGGGAGATGAGTTTAAACTTTAAATATGGCTCTTGAATTACGACAACAACTGAAGTTGACCCAGCAACTGATTATGACCCCTCAGTTGCAGATGGCGATTAAGTTACTGCAATTATCGCGCCTGGAGCTTGTGGATGTAATACGCCAGGAAATAGAGGAAAATCCAGCTCTTGAAGAAATGCAAGAGTCTGCTGTTGAAGAAAAATCCGCTGAGACCACCGACCAGAAAAGTGATTCTGTCGATTCGCCTGAAGTAAAGGAAGTTACCATCGACGAGAAGCTTCATGATGAAATAGACTGGTCCAACTATCTGGATGAATATAGTTCCGCCGGCAAAACGCATTTCGAGTCCGAAAAAAAAGATCGGCCTGGTTTTGAAACTTTTCTCGCCAGCCGTACAACCCTCCGGGATCATCTTCTCTGGCAGTTTGCCATGATCAATCCTACCCGGGAGCAGGAAACCATCGGTAGTCTCATTGTCGGCAATCTGGACGAAAAAGGATATCTGGATGCATCGGTCGAAGGCATAGCGGAGCGGAACCATATCGATCCTCAAAAGGTTGCGGAGGTTCTTGCGCTTGTGCAGACATTTGATCCCATCGGCATCTGTGCCCGGGATTTAAAAGAATGCCTCCTGATTCAAGCCCGGCATTTCAAGATCGATGACAGCCTGGTTATCGATATTATCAATCATCATCTCAATCATCTTGAGAATAAAAATTACAAGGCCATCAGTTCGGCTCTGAAGGTGAGCATCGAGGAGATTGTTTCCGCTGTTGCGGTTATCAAAGGTATGGAACCCCGCCCGGGAAGGGAATTCAGCGAAGAGGAACCGATTTATATCACGCCGGATATCTATGTTTACAAGATGGATGGTGAGTTTGTTATCATGCTCAATGATGACGGCATGCCGAAATTGCGGATTAATAATTTTTATCGGCAGGCCGCTATACAAGGTCGGAAGGTGTCTGCGCAGACACGGGAATATATTCAAGAAAAATTTCGTTCGGCAACATGGCTGATTCGCAGTATCCATCAACGTCAGAAAACAATTTATAAAGTTATGGAAAGCATACTGCGTTTTCAGCGTGATTTTTTCGAACATGGCGTAACTCATTTAAAACCGATGGTGCTCAGGGATGTTGCTGATGACATCGAAATGCATGAATCAACCATCAGTCGAGTAACAACCAATAAATACGCCTTTACCCCGCAGGGAATTTTTGAATTGAAATATTTTTTCAATAGTTCTATTAAGCGAATCCATGGGGATGCCATTGCGTCGGCCAGTGTACAGGAAAAAATCAGGCAGATTATTGCGGGAGAGAACCCTAAAAAACCGTACAGCGATAAAAAGATTGAAATAATATTGAAAGATTCCAATATTGATATTGCCAGACGAACAGTTGCCAAGTATCGGGAAATCCTTTGTTTACTGTCCTCAAGTAAGCGGAAGCAGTTTTAAAAGGCGAGAGCATGGGCGTCGGGCTTCGGGCAAATGGAAAGCTGAGGCTTTCTCCAAGCGACTTGACCGGGGTAATTCTTACAAACTCGTTACAAAAGGAGGTTGTATATGCAGACGGCTGTAACATTTAAAAATCTTGATCCCTCCGAAAATTTGAAATCATATGTGTGTAATAAGCTCGACCGATTTGACAGGTTCCTTGACAACCCGGCGGAAGCCAGTGTTGTCCTTGCGGTGGAAAAATTCAGACATCAGGCTGAAATCAATATCTCCGGAGATCGGCTGAATATCAACAGCAAGGAAGAAACCGATAATATGTATTCGGCCATTGATATGGTTTTAGACAAGCTTAAAAAACAGATAAAAAAAAGTAAACAGAAGATCAGGGAGCGTCGGAGTGGCTCCAAAGGCAAGGCTAAAAAATTTGATACTGGCGTCACAGTAGCTCCAGATGATGACGTCGTAACCCAGATCAGAGTTAAAAACATTGAATATAAGCCCATGGATGTTGAAGAGGCGGTCATGCAGATGGATCTTGTAAACAATGATTTCCTTGTGTTTACAGATGCCCGCACCGATAAGGTGAATGTCCTTTACCGCTGCAAAGATGGTCATTACGGATTAATTCAGCCAAACAGGTAATATGTGTAATTTTGATTTTTTTTAGAGCCCATCCGTTTTAATGTTCAACAACGAGGGCGTCTAACTACTGCCCCTTAGCAAACTTGTAAATATATATGAAAATACTAGATGCACTGCAAAAAGAAGCGATTTTGGTGAACCTGAAGGCCACGGATAAAAAAGGAGTCCTTGATGAACTGGCAACCCCGGTAGCGCGTATTGCAAATCAGGACAAGGCAGATTTTGTCAAGGTTTTAATTGAACGCGAACGCCTTGGCAGTACGGGGATTGGCGGAGGTGTCGGCATTCCACATGGTAAATTCAAAGATTTAAAATCCCTGTGTCTGGGGTTTGGTCTAAGTCGTAAGGGGGTTGATTTTGAATCCATTGACGGCCGGCCGACACATTTATTTTTTCTCCTTGTCACACCTGAAAATTCAACCGGTCTTCATCTCAGAGTGCTTGCAAAAATTTCAAGAATTCTTAAAAATGATGAGTTTAAGCAGCGGTTGCTAAGTGCCGTTGCCGTCGATGAAATATTTTCTATTATAAAGGAGGTAGACGAAGAGTTCTGAATCTAAAAAATTAATGTGAGTGATTTGAAAATATTTATAATTACAGGCTCTGCCGGTTCCGGTAAAAGTACGGCCCTTGATGCTTTTGAGGACTCAGGGTTTTATTGCGTTGACAATATGCCCATTGCGCTTCTGCCTGCATTTCTCGGTTTGCCCATTCAGACCGATGCAAAAATTACCGGATTCGCATTTGTAATGGATTCGCGGGAAAAAGGATTTTTAACGGAATACCGATCGATTCTGGACGCTATCAGGACCGATGGATACGATTTTGAAATCATCTATCTTGAAGCCGCTGAAGAGATTCTCATGAAGCGCTTCAGCGAGACCCGCCGGCAGCATCCGTTGTCCGGCGAAAAAACGCTTTTAGATGGGATTCGTTATGAGTATAATCTGTTACACGATTTGAGAGCGGCCGCTGCCAGAATTATTGATACCTCCCATTTTAATGTGCATGAACTGAAGGCCTTTATTCAAAATCTGGCCTGGAAAAACAAGAATCAATCAACTATGCGCATCGGTATCCTTTCCTTTGGATTCAAATACGGAATCCCGATGGATGCCAATCTTGTGATGGATGTACGGTTTCTTGCGAACCCTTATTTTGTGCCTGATCTTAGAGATCTGGACGGTAGAGATCCGGCCGTCCGAAGATTTGTTTTAAGAAATGCGGATTGTCATAAGTTTTTAAAATATTACTTTGATATGCTTGGATTTCTGATTCCCCTTTATGTACAAGAGGGGAAAGCCTATCTTACCATTGCCGTCGGTTGTACCGGGGGCCGTCATCGTTCCGTAGCCATCGCAACGGCAGTTTATGACTATTTGGAAAAATTCGGATATCAGACCGGAATTATGCATAGAGATATCGATCTTTAGTCGCCGATCAAGGGGCAGGATAAAAAGATTCAATATCTTGATAACCGCTATGCCTTGACGGGAAAAATAAAGATTTTGGTAACAAATAAAAATAATGAGTAGTGAGTGTCGAGGGAAAAAACTGGTAATTTATTCCTTATTACTCAAAACCCAATCTGAGGGTTCGCGCAAAATAAGTTCGCAAATTTTTAAGAGGGAGGCACCCGGCCGGCAAGGCGTGAAAGCGCAGGGATATTCGGTATATTCTTAAGCTTTCGCAACGAAGCCAGGCGGGATGTATCAGCACTTGAAATGTAAACCTGTTTTTGCGTGAGTCCTTACTATTTGTATTTAAAATAATAGGAAAGTTTATGATCGGTTTACTGGTAGTCACCCATGAAAAGCTTGGAGACGCATTGATTGATGCGGCTGAATTCATTCTTGCCACAAAGTTTGATGCGGCACTGGCGATCTCCATCAATATAAATGAAAGCGCTGAAAAGTTACGCGACAAAATTGCCCGGGGAATAAAAGATGTCGACCGGCAGCAGGGTGTAGTCATTCTGACCGACATGTTTGGCGGAACACCTTCCAATTTGAGCTATTCTTTTCTTGATGAAGGCCATGTGGAAGTTCTGTCGGGAGTTAATCTGCCGATTCTGATCAAGGCGGTCAACGCCCGGTCCAACATGGATCTGAGTAAACTGACGGCAGCTCTGGAGGTTTATGGTAAAAAAAGCATTTCCATGGCCAGTGGTATATTAAAGGGCAATAAACGGAGTTAGATCGTGCCCGTCCAGAAATGGTATTTTTGCCTAACCTTATCGTTATGCACAAAAATAATTTCTGCAATATCAAATATGTGTTCCCCTTATTTTGGTGCACGCCTTGATATTGAACAAAAGGCCTCATTTTTGAATGGACACTGTTTTATTATAGATGTTTTTAAAAATAGTTTGTATAATTCTGAATTATATGCACATAACACTGCGCTCTGAGATAATGATATGGGTGCAGAAAATATTTTGGTTTTGGGTTTTTTTCAGCCGACAAACAGCAAAAGCGATTGAAACGCGGTTGCAACAAATACAGGCAGGTAATTGCCGCAAATTTGGTTGGGAGGTATTATGAGTATTAAAATAGGCATAAATGGATTTGGAAGAATCGGGCGGGTTGTTTTCAGGGCCGCCATGAAGCATCCTGATGTTGAAGTGGTTGCCATTAACGATCTTACGGATTCGGTGACCATGGCCCATCTATTAACTTATGACAGTGTCCATGGTAAGCTGACCGAAAGTGTATCAGCCAAAGAGGACGCGATTGAAGTGGACGGTCGGTCCATTCCCATAACCTCCGTTAAAGACCCGGCCCTTCTAAAGTGGAAAGAGTTTGGCGTGGATATTGTAGCTGAATGCACCGGGCTATTCAGGGATGCTGAAAGTGCCTCCAAACATCTTTCCGCTGGTGCCCGTAAGGTTATCATCTCCGCCCCTGCCAAGGATCCTGATATTACCATTGTCATGGGCGTCAATTCAAGCCAGTATGATCCGCGCAGTCATCATATTATTTCCAATGCTTCCTGTACGACCAATTGCCTGGCTCCGGTGGCCAAGGTGCTGCTGGAAAATTTCGGTATCCGGTGCGGGCTCATGACCACCATTCATGCGTATACCGGTGATCAGCGGATTTTGGATTTTCCGCACAAGGATCTCCGCCGTGCAAGGGCTGCCGCCCTTTCCATGATTCCTACAACTACCGGCGCTGCCAAGGCCGTGTCTCTGGTACTTCCCGAACTGGCCGGCAAGCTCAACGGCCTTTCCGTCAGGGTTCCCACTCCCAATGTTTCTATTGTAGATTTAGTGGCCACACTGGAAAAATCAGGGGTGACCGTATCCGATGTTAATACCGCGCTCAAGGAAGCTTCCGAAGGATTGCTGGCAGGCGTTCTGGGGTACTGTGAAGATCCACTGGTATCCACCGATTTTAATGGCTCGGCCCTCTCGTCCATTGTTGATGCAGGGACTACCTATACCATAGACAAGATGGTCAAAGTGCTCTCCTGGTATGATAACGAAACCGGCTATTCAACCCGTATGATCGACCTGGCTGCCATGATCGGGGAGCAGTTATAAACCAGATATCAGCGGGGTACTGAAAAGTTCAATATTCCCCCTCTGAAACAAGTACAGGCATAAATGGATGGAGAAATCGTATGAAAAATAGAAAACCTTTGATCGCTGGAAACTGGAAGATGTTCAAAACCTGTTCGGAGGCAATCGATACTGCCGCCCGTCTTGCCGAACTGACTGTGGACGCCAATGTCGATGTAATGATTGCGCCGCCGTTTACAGCGCTTTCGGTTGTGGCTGAAGCCATTGTTGACAGCAAGGTGTCACTGGGGGCCCAGGATCTTTTCTGGGAGACCGAAGGGGCCTTTACCGGTCAGATATCGGCGCCCATGTTATTATCAGCCGGTTGCAGTTATGTGATTATCGGACATAGTGAAAGGCGACAGTACTTTGGTGAAACAGACGAGACCGTCAATAAAAAAATCAGAGCGGCCCTCAAGGCCGATCTTATTCCTGTTTTTTGTATCGGTGAAACTGAAAAACAAAGGGAATCACAAGAAACCTTTTCTGTGCTTGACAAACAGGTAAAAATAGGTTTAAAAGACTTTTCTTCAGATGATCTGGGTAAACTGGTTATTGCATATGAACCGGTCTGGGCTATCGGAACCGGCAAAACCGCCACTACCGAGCAGGCTCAGGATGTACATGGGTTTGTAAGATCACTGATTGCTGGAAGTTTTTCAGATTCCCTTGCCGGATCCGTCAGGATACTGTATGGGGGAAGTGTTAAACCTGCTAATATCAAAGAATTGATGAATATGCCGGATATTGATGGCGCACTTGTCGGCGGCGCCAGCCTTAAGGCGGAAATGTTTAGTGAAATTGTCCTTTATCAATAGGCCGACCGTTTAGTAAGAATAAATTTATGTCAGTATTTTTTATAATTATACACATTATCGTTTCTATTGCCTTAATTCTTATCGTTCTGCTGCAGACCGGCAAAGGAGCGGACATGGGTGCCGCTTTTGGCGGCGGAAGCAGCCAGACCCTGTTTGGCAGCAGCGGTGCTTCAACGATGCTGAGTAAGGCTACAACAGTCGCGGCAGTGGTTTTTATGCTGACCTGTCTGGTGCTAGCCTACGCGTCCAGTCATCAGAAAACCGGAACTTCCATCATGAAGAATTCTCCGGCACCGATCGAACAGCCTGCGACTGCGAAGGATACCGGCAGCACGCCAAAAGCAGAACCGGTACAGCCGGCGAAAACCGATTAGTGTGTCCTTTTTGAGCAGTACCTCATGTGCCGAAGTGGTGGAACTTGGTAGACACGCTATCTTGAGGGGGTAGTGGGCTACGCCCGTGCCGGTTCAAGTCCGGCCTTCGGCACCATTAAAAAGAATTAGCCGCAATCTTAAGAGGTTGCGGCTTTTTTGGTTTTACAGATGTGTAATGGGGTACGGTTGTGTGGCAACGGCGCAATGATAAAACAGCTTTGACCACTGGTACTATGAATTTGCCGCTTTTTTTAAAAAAGCCTTAAGATCTTTATCAAGTTCAGGTGAGATCATCATTTCCGGGCATCCGGCAAGAATTTCCTTATATTTTCGATTGGCCCGGGTCATGACGCTTTCCCGGCCGTTTTCGTTCCATTTTTCGTAAGAGTCACGCCAGGAAACCGACGGGAGCCATTGCGTTCTGAAATTTGCAAGTGTATCTTCATGGGTCAGAAAGGTGCCGCCCGGGCCTACTTCCTGCATCACATCAAGAGAGATCATACTGTCTGATGTGTCCACACCGTCACAGATACGAATTGCCCGGCTCAGCAACTCCTCATCGATAATGAATTTTTCATAAGAGATGGTCATGATCGAATCCAGGACGCCAAAGACCTGTTCGAGCATATGCCCGCCGGTCAGCATGCCCATCAGCATATTCTGCATGGTTTCATAGCCTGCCTGCACATCCACCGACATGGAATCGGTCATACCGGCCATGATCCGGGTGGGGACCTTATAATAGTCGATGGCCATCTGGAGACCGGTGGAATTGATCAAAAACTGCTCGGGCGGTGCATAAAGACACATGGCGGTGCGCATATCGGCCATAGTGGATGCTGGACAATAGACAGCCGGAGAAGAAGGATTGATCAACTGTATCAGGGTGATCCCGGCAATGGCTTCCGTATTTTGTTGAACAATGGCGCCAAAGAGGCTTATGGGGGCTGTGGCCCCGGCCATGGCACAGGGCAGAATATAAACCGGCTGTCCCTTTCTGGCATATTCCAAAATGGTGTCCAGGGTCTCGGTGGCATACATGAAAGGACTCAACGGGTTTGTGCTGACACCGATACAATAATTATTTTCCAGGTAGGTCGAACCAAAAACCATTTCAACCATCTCTATCGACTGCCGGGCCTTTTTGGCCACGACACAGCTCCCGATCAGGGGCTTGTCCGTGTGTTTGATAGTCTCGTACAGCATGTATAGCGCCTGCTCCGAAGCTGGTATGTCATTGGGGGCAACCGGGGTAGCTCCTGTCAGTTTTACCATGTCACTGGCCTGGGATAATTTTTGGAAATTAGTAAAATCGGCCAGGGTCCCACGCCGCCTGCCGGAATCCATGTCTTCACAAAATACGCACCCCACGTTGGGATGCGGCGCCATCCCGTCACCAATGGTCACCGATTGGTCCTGGTTTCGAGCACTGTGCAGGTAAATGGACGGCGTCTGTTCCATGGCAAGTTCAACCATTTTTCTCGGTAGAAATACGGTTTTTCCGTCTACCCTGGCGCCGTGTTGTTTAAAAATATCCAGCACTTCTTCGTGTTCGAATATGATACCGGTTTCTTCCAAAAGTTTGATTGAAGCCTCGTGTATTCTGGGCAGATCAGCATCTGCTACAATTTTGGTTCTGGGTGTTTTCCGGGTAAGGGAGTTGCAGAATGTATTTTGGGGTGTCATTGATTATTCCTTTGCCTTAAAATGATTGATTTAATTTTATGGGTCGGTACAGCTTCAACACCAAACATATTTTTTACCTAAAATTGAAGTAAATTTTTACAAAGACATAAAAATCGTAGAAAATTAAATATCGGAATTCGACTCCATTGTCAAGCCGCGAAATTATCCATCAATTTCCGCTGAATCAAAAAGGGGCGTCATCGCGAAGTGCCTGGGTATCAAACCCGGATCAGAGGCATTCCATACATTGAAAAATGAACAGGACCTTTATGCTTATCATGATAAAAACAGCCAGAAAGTAAAAGGGAAAGGGCAGGGCACGAAAAAAAAGAAGTGATCGAAACTCTCTGACACTCTCCCCGTAACAAGTCCGGGGAGAGTATCGTGATCGGCTGGTATTTTTTTAAATGTCTGTCGTTAGAAAATTTTTGTCAAGGTCAACGTGGTCATACTCCCTTCGGGACGGTCCTTTGCGGCAAATTCAATCTGGCTTCGAAGGGATACACCAAACCCCATGGCAGGGAAAAATTTGCTGATTTCGGGACCGATGGCGTAAACACGGTCATGTACAGAAGTATCCTTCGCGTCTTTGCCCGTGTCATCGTTAACCTGCCATTGGCAATAGCCGGTCACACCAACGTCCCATACCCGTGCCAGGGTTTTGCTGATGCCCCATTCAAAATGGAAATCATCTCCCGGGGTGATCTCCTCGCCGTCTTTTTCACCATGAAATTCGTACCTGGCAAGGATGGATGCTGCCCATGTTTTTTCTCTATCCAGATAGAGCGTACCGCCGGCGGTAATCATCTGGGTCCAGAAGTCTTTTCCCGGAGCAGCGTCACCACTTGTTTTTCCCGTGGGGGCGTATACGGAAAAAGCAAGCGCCGCATCAAAACTGCTTCCGTGCCATGCGAGTCCAACGGGCTCGATATTGATATCGCCCAGGGCAAGCTCGTCATCATCAATACCGATAGCGTCGATTTGAATATTCGTGTACACAAATGGAACCGACGCGTCGGCAAAAAAATTGGCGCCCAGAAAGGTGTAATCCGTTACCCAGATAATCCGGGCTACCGGCGCAACCACCTTTACTTTGAACCCCACGGGCACATTATCACCGTTTTGATCGGTGAGTTCATCGGCCGTGTAAAATGCATTATAATTTTTCAAATACAGGCCCGGAGGCGGAACCGATCCGGCCTTGATGCCTTCAACGCCATGGACGTAATGCCCTGTCTCGCCGGCAGCTACATATCCTGCTAAAAACCCGGTGAGTCCAAGAATGATAACCATTGCCAAACAAAATTTTTTCATTTTAATTCTCCTTTGCGATAAGCGCGGTAATAGCAGAAAACTGTAAAATTGTTTCCTCAAGTGGATGACGCGTTATCATGATTTTTATAAATATCAGCAATATGATACATTTTTACCAGACAGGATGCCTTACCCAGGGAGGTGACTTTTTTTAAAAGACATTCCGCGGGTAAAATTTTGGAAGTAACCTAAAATTTTTATCACTCCCTGTGGCGCCTGTCAAATGGATTTAATCGTTTTCAGCAATTCTAATTATGAATTTGGGAGGAGCAACATATTTTAATATTTTTTCGCCTCAAATCGATAATCTCTCTAAAATCCTGTTTTAATTAATAATAAAATCTATAGACAATCACATCGTCTTGTGGTAACAAATAATAGGTAAGTTTTTGTTATCAATTATCGGTTATCAGAGACTCATATGCGTTTGCCCAAATATCAGAAAGAAAAAAGAATCGCATCAAGGCAGCAGCCGGATATCTCTTTTGATATGATGGTGCAACAGCTTCGTATCGCGATTCAAAATTTTCCTGACAAGCGCAATGGCGAAAACACACAATTCAGCATTGAGGACATAGGACTTAGCTGTTTTTCCGTATTTTTTACACAATCGCCTTCTTTTCTTGCCTTTCAAAATTCCATGCAGAAAAATAAGGGTGTGAACAATGCCCAATCTTTGTTTGGAATACAAAGGATCCCATCTGACAACCATATAAGAGACATGCTGGATGTTGTGCCGCCAGAAACAATATTTCCGGTCTTTACTTTCATTATGGAAGCGTTAGATGCTGCCGGCCTCCTTGATGGCTTTCGCTCATACGCCGACAATTTACTGTGTGCATTGGATGGTACCAAATATTTTTCATCCAAAACGATTCATTGTGAAAATTGTAGCACCAGGGAGCATAAAAACGGTTCCACAACCTATTCTCACACGGCCCTTACACCGGTGATTCTCAAACCGGGTTATAATAAGGTGATCTCCTTACCTCCGGAGTTCATTACCCCGCAGGACGGACATAAAAAACAAGACTGTGAAAATACGGCGGCTAAGCGCTGGTTCAACCAATTTGCTCCGCTTTATAAAACCTTGGGCATTACCATCTTAGGTGATGATCTATATTGTAAGCAATCGCTATGTCAGTTGATTTTGCAGCATGGGCTTGATTTTATTCTTGTTTGCAAACCCGATTCTCATAAAACCCTTTACCAATGGGTGGAAGAGCTTGATGGCCTGCAAGCTGTTGAAACGGTAGTGAAAAAAAGATGGACCGGCAAAACTCATCATATCGATACCTATCGTTTTGTAAACCAGGTACCTTTACGTGATAGTGAAGATACCCAGATGGTCAATTGGTGTGAACTTACCACGACACTGCCGGATGGAACCATTAAGTACAAAAACGCTTTTGCAACCAATTTCGAGATTTCAAAGAACAATGTAAAACAGATCGTAGCAGATGGTCGGGCTCGCTGGAAAATTGAAAACGAAAACAATAACGTACTAAAAAACAGAGGATATCATCTTGAGCACAACTTTGGTCATGGGAAAAAGTATTTGTCTCAACTTATGCTGACCCTGAATCTCTTAGCATTCCTGTTTCATACCGTACTCGAGATGATGGATAAAAAATATGCACTGCTTCGCAGCGATCTTCCAACACGGCAAACCTTTTTTGACGATATACGCGCTTTAACTCGCTATCTTTACTTCAAAAGCTGGGATGCGCTTTTAATTTTTATGCTCCATGGTCTCGAACTGGAGGTTCCGGATACAAGCTAATGGTTACTGTAATTCGTAAGTTTGATATAAAAATAAAATGCTTCCAAGAGCATCATGGGACCGGTGTATTCACGATAAGTGATAAACAAGCCAAATATCGGGTCGGGATCCCCAAAATAGATTTTTGTAGGCCAGAAATTTTTCATATCCTTAAAAAAAATTCGTGTTTTCCCTGAATCCGATTAAAAATTAATTTCTAATCATGCTGGCGGTTGCAGCCATTACCAAAATTAGAATTGCTGTTTATCTGATTTCGTAGTTGACAAATTTTTAAAAATAAAAGCGCAATGAGCCAATTTAGAAAAAAGAGATTGGACCATGCGAGTTAATTACAGTATCAATGCAACCCCTCGGTTTCGTATGCTTTCAGATAAGCAATGTGAAGAGATCTATTTTTCCGCCCTTAAGGTACTGCATCATACCGGTGTTAAAGTCCATTCCGGGGAAATTCTGGCGCTTTTAAGCAAATATGGCGCCCAGCTAAAAGAAAATCTTGCCTATATCCCTTCCTTTGTGGTGCAAAAAGCGCTTGATACGGCACCAAAAGCGTTTCTGTATACGGTCGTGGGGAAAAGTATTCAAAAAACATCGATGTGCGTCCGGGCCATATACATTATGGCCTCGGCTCCGGTTGTGTAAATTTTATGAATCCCAGAACCGGTAAACGTCACAATTATACCCGGGAGGATGCGGCCACGGTTGCAAGGGTGGCCGACGCCTTG
>Ga0307991_1000546_pt1 | contig 27153 bp, 32 predicted proteins | sample EllFjometagen131_FD_203146 | JGI IMG/M metagenome (GOLD analysis project Ga0307991, IMG submission 203146) | Marine microbial communities from Ellis Fjord, Antarctic Ocean - #131 | ecosystem: Environmental > Aquatic > Marine > Unclassified | place: Southern Ocean | collected 2014-10-08 | reverse complement strand
ACCTTATGATCTAGAATTTAGAAGCATTATAGATTCTGTAGCAAAATCTGAAAATATAAAACTGCAACATGGAATATATGTTAGTTATATAGGACCAAGTTATGAAACTAAAGCAGAAATTAGAGCCTTTAGAATGCTTGGGGGCGATGTTGTTGGTATGTCTACTGTACCTGAAGTGATAATAGCGAGACACGCAAATATGCGCGTCCTAGGATTATCATTGATAACAAATATGTCCACAGGCGTTACAAAAAACAAATTAAGTCATAAAGAAGTACTAGAAGTAGGAAAACAATCTGTAAATAAACTTTCAAAACTATTATTAGGTTTTTTAGAAAGGATTTAAGATGTTTAGAAATCTAGAAACAAAAAGACTTACGTTCAGACCATTCGCAAAAGATGATTATCTATTTATTATAAAATTACTAACAGATGATAGAGTCTGTAAATATTTGCCTGGAGAAGGCGGATATACATTAGACGTTTGTAGTAAATACTTGCAATATTTTATGATGGCTTTTTCTGAAAAAAACTTAAATAAGATATATATGGTTTCTAGAAAAGACAATTTCGCGCCAATAGGTTATTGTGGTATACAGGTGGTAAATGAATTCGAGAAGTACGAGATATTCTATGCTTATTTGCCTGAATCATGGGGGAATGGTTATGCTACTGAAGCATCAATAAGAATGAAGGAATTAGCGAAAAAACTCGAACTTAAGGAAATAATTGCATTAGCTGATATAAACAATATAAATTCTCATAAAGTATTACAAAAAACAGGATATATAAGACAAAAGCAATTACCTCTTTGGGGATTAAACTTGTATTATTATGAATTAAAACTATAAAAGCACATATAAATCTACTTTCTTTTAAAGGCTAAGCTATTATTAGCCTTTTTGTTGAAGTTTTATTGTTTCATAATTCTTAAATGAATATAAGCAACATTTATTAGAATCTAGGTATTTTGTTGGAAGTATATTTTGTAATTCATGATGTAAATTCTCGAATTTTACATTAAGGTTAAAAAACCTCTACAAAGAATAGAAAAATATGATAAAATAATATGTAATAACAAATAAATATTTAATACTACTTTTTAGTGAATTGATTATCCATCCTTTATTTAGTGAAAATATGGAATGGATTCATATTTATCTTAAGTTGGTAATAAAATAAAGGTGGGAATATGGATAATTTTACAGCAAAAAAGATTTTAGAAGGTAACATGACAAAAACCATGGGATGTACTGATATTGGTGTTGTTGGATACATAGCTTCAATTGGAGCTTATATTCTAAGAAATAAGAAAATCAAATCAGTAAAACTAATAATGAGTGAAGAACTCTATAAGAACAGCGTTAACGTTGGTATTCCTGGCCTTAAAAAAAGCGGATTAGATAAAGCTTTAGCTTTAGGTTTATTACTTAAAAACCCTAAAAAACAATTAAGTGTTTTTGAATCCGTAACTAATGATGATATTGTCAGAATTGATAAGTTGTTATCTGAAATTGATGTTTCAATTAACTATAAAAAGTTTGATGACACTGTTCTTTATGAAGAACTATCTATTACATCAACTGAGGGTGATGAAGCTAAAATAATTATTAAAGATTTTTATGATAATGTTATTCAAGTTACCAGAAATGGTGAACGGTTATCTGAATTCGAAAAGAATGCATTAATAGGACGTCTTAACAAGTATAAAATCGTTAAATATGATGAGATACTTGACTTTGTAGAAAAAGGCAATTTTGAGGGACTAGACGAATTATTCAGAATTGCGGAAATCCAATATGAAAGTGCTAGGACAGAAATTAAAAATCAAGAGGGAGATTATCTGGTAGAAGACCTATCAGAAAGTCAAAAGAATTGTATTTATGATTTATCAAATTATCTAAGAAAACACATTACAGTTCCAGCAACAAAACGTATGCAAGGAGATATTTATACTGTATATGGTGTAGCTGGTAGTGGTAACTTAGGAATAGGAACATTAATAACACCGATGTTCTTAGCTCAAGCTCTTGACTTTGATGAAGAATTAAAAAGAAAATTAGTTGTACTTTCATTTTATACAAGCGTCTATGTAAAACAAGAAATGAGTGTTGTTACAGTTCTTTGTGGAACTGGACATGCTACTGGTTGCTCAGCAGCCGCAGTAACTGCCTATGCACTTAAAGGAACAAGGCCTGAAGTAAAAGAAGCTATTAACATCTATTTATCTTCATCTATGGGTGTTGTTTGTGATGGCGCTAAGCTATCTTGCATTTACAAAGTAGCATTTGCTGGTATGAATGGAATGATTGCAGCTAAAACAGTAATAGATCATACATCAAAATATGATGGATTTGGTATTAATAAATTAGATATTGATGAAACAATCAAAAACCTTGGTAAACTTAACAATGAAATATTGTCAAATGCAAACAAAGGAATCATTGATTTAATCTAATTATATAAACAATTATAAAAGCGTTAATTAATAATATTAGCGCTTTTTTTAATATTTTACTAGTGTCCTCACATTGTTTTGAAAACATTTTTAGAGTATAATATTATAGGGTTAGGAGTGATATAAATGAGTAAAGCTTTTGTTTTGGGTAGTATAAACCTAGATTATGTTATTGAAACTAGTAGATTACCTCAACCTGGAGAAACAATTATAGGAAAAAACTTTTTGAAAAACCCAGGAGGCAAAGGAGCTAATCAAGCTATTGCAATTTCTAATCAAGAAGAAGAAACATATCTTATTGGTATGGTTGGTAACGATTCTGATAGTTTTAATTTAGTTAAAAATTTAGTGGAAAGAAATGTTTATACGGAATTTGTAAGAAAAAGTAAAAACAACCACGCAGGAATAGCTATCATTACTTTACTAAAAGGGAATAACAGTATCATCATTAGTGGTGGGGCTAACTTAGATATATGTATAAGCCAAGTTGATGAGGCATTAGCTTTTTCGGAACGTGGTGATTACTTCATTACTCAATTTGAAATAGAATTAGACATTGTTAAATATGGTTTAAAGAAAGCAAAATCAAGGGGATTAATAACTGTTGTTAATCCGTCACCAAAAAAAGATAATATTAAAGATATGTATCCATACATTGATTACCTAATCTTGAATGAAACTGAATGTGAATCACTAACAAAATTATTACCAAGTAGTAATGAAAATATAACGGATATAACTAATTACTTTAGTTCATTGGGGGTAAAAAACACTATAATAACTAAAGGATCTGATGGTGTATCATATTATAAGGATAATAAGGTGATAAATATACCTGCAAAAATAGTTAAAGTAGTAGATACAACAGCTGCTGGCGATACTTTCATAGGGGTATTTGTATCTAGATTAATGAAGGGACATAACTTAAAAAAAAGTGTAGAATTCGCTAACAAAGCGGCTTCCTTAACTGTAACAAAAAAAGGTGCACAAAATTCAATACCTTTTTTAAGTGAAATAACAGAAAATTAACACAAATTTAAGGGTGTTTTGATAGTAAAATTACCCTTAAATTTTTTCTAAAAATACATCTGCATTTTGTTTGCTTTTTTATACAAAAATGTTATAATAGTCGTGTAAGCGTTTTCTGTATTTTGGAAAACTTTATTTTTGCAAAGAAACATAAGAATTATACAATAAGGAAAAGTAATTTTATCACTTTAAAACAAAGTGATTTTATTATGGTAAATATATGAAAAATATAACATTTTTAGCAGGATACTATGGCTCTGGAAAGTCCGAAATAACTGTAAATTTAGCTATTCAGAAACAAGTTGATCAAGTAATTGATTTAGACATCATTAATCCATATTTTAGAAGCCGCGAAATGGAAAGTGAATTATCTAAATATAATATTGAATCTATATCAAGTGATATGGATGCAAAAATGACTTTAGATATGCCATTTATTTCAAGAAAAATATTTAAGCCTTTTTACGATAAAACAAAAAAAGCAATCTTCGATTTAGGTGGGAATGATCAAGGGGCTAAACTACTAAGACAATTTGATGATTACCATCATTTTGATATTGATTTATTCTTAGTAGTAAATATTTATCGATATGAAACAGATTCAAGCGAAAGAATAATAAAATTAATTAATAAGATAGAAGGTATGGGTGGTTTTAAAGTTACTGGTCTTATTAATAATTCAAATCTTTTAAAAGATACAACTGAGAAAGAAATTTTAAATGGACAAGTAATTTTAGAAGAAGTAAGTAAAAAAACAAAATTACCGATTGTATATACAACCGTGTGGGAGAACATCAATACGGATAATATGGATTTATCTGGAGAATTGGTAAAGATGAAGCTCTATTTTAGAAAAAATTGGTTTTAAAGGTTAAAAAAAAAGGAATAAAGAATTTGAAGCAAGCGGATAATTTAATATTTTCAAAATATTAAACTAAGTTATAAATATTTGAGAAATGGTAATAGGAGGAATTATATGCCAAAAGGTAAAGTAACATTTGACTACGAAAAATGTAAAGGCTGCTTATTGTGTGTTAATGCATGCCCACAACACATCTTGTATCAAGACATGGAAACATTAAACAAAAATGGATACAACATTATTAAGGTTTCAGAGCCTGATAAATGTATTGGTTGTGCATTCTGTGCAATTATGTGTCCAGATTCAGTAATTAAAGTGGAGGTGGACAAATAATGGGAAAAGTATTAATGAAAGGGAACGAAGCTTTAGCACTAGCTGCTATTAAAGGCGGAGTTGATGCCTTCTATGGTTATCCGATAACACCACAAAATGAAGTTCCTGAATACTTATCAAAACATCTTATAGATGCTGGAAAAGTATTTTTACAAGCAGAATCAGAAGTTGCTGCCATAAACATGGTTTATGGAGCGGCTGGAGCTGGTAAAAGAGTTATGACTAGTTCTTCAAGCCCTGGTATTGCTTTAAAACAAGAAGGTATTAGCTATATTGCAGCTGCAGAATTACCTTGTGTAATCTCTTCTGTAATGAGAGGTGGACCTGGTCTTGGTGGTATTCAACCTGCTCAAGGTGATTATTATCAAGCAACAAGAGGTGGCGGAAACGGCGATTATAATTTGATTGTTTACGCACCTGAATCAATTCAAGAAACAATTGATGTAATGAAAGACGCATTTAATGTAGCTGATTATTACAGAAATCCAGTTCTAGTATTGATTGATGGTTTAATTGGTCAAATGATGGAATCTGTTGATTTTGACAAACCAGTAAAACAAAGAAAATTACCAGTAAAAGATTGGGCAACAACTGGAACAAAAAATCATCCTGGTAGAAGAAATATAGCAAACTCATTACATATTGATCCACAAGCTTTAGAAAATCATTGTCATCATTTATGGGAAAAATGGGCTTTAATAAAAGAAAATGAAACTGCCTACGAAATGATTAATATGAAAGACCCTGAATATGTAATAGTAGCGTACGGAACAATGGCTAGAATTTGTCGTTCAGCTATTGAAATGTTAAATAAAAAGGGAATCAAAGTTGGTATGATTAGACCTATTACTATATGGCCTTATCCTAAAAAAGCATTTGATGAAATTCCTACAAACATAAAAGGTATTCTTTGTTGTGAATTATCTATGGGACAAATGTTAGATGATGTACTAATATCTAATAATGGTCGCCATACAGTTGGATTCTTTGGAAGAGCTGGCGGAATGTTACCAGATCCTGAAGAAATAGTTGATGCAATTGAAAACTTTACTGATAAGGTGGTGAAATAATATGAAAGTTAAATACGAAAAATCAAAAGGTTTAACTGATACACCACTTAGTTATTGTCCTGGTTGTACTCATGGTATAATCCACAAATTAGTAGCTGAAACATTAGTTGAACTAGATATATTAGATCAAGCAATTGCTATTGCGTCAGTAGGATGTTCAGTATTTAGTTATCAATTCTTTAAATGTGATGCTCAACAAGCACCTCATGGTAGAGCTTGTGCTCTTGCAACGGGTGTTAAAAGAGTCTTACCGGAAAATATAGTTTTTACATATCAAGGTGATGGTGACTTAGCAAGTATTGGTATCGCAGAAACAATTCATGCTGCCAATCGTGGTGAAAACATTACTGTAATCTTTGTAAATAATGCTATCTATGGTATGACAGGTGGACAAATGGCTCCTACGTCATTAATAGGTCAAAAAACAACAACATCACAAGATGGTAGAGATTTTGCTCATCATGGGAATCCTATTCATATTAGTGAAATGTTTGCGAGTATTAAAGGTGTTGCTTATTTAGAAAGAGTAGCTGTAAATAATCCTAAAAATGTAATGAAAGCAAAAAAAGCAATTAAAAAAGCTTTCGAATATCAAAAAGCTAAAAAAGGGTTCACAATGATTGAAGTATTATCAACTTGTCCAGTTAACTGGGGAATGAAACCAGTAGATGCACTTAAATGGGTTGAAACAGATATGATTCCTGAATTTCCATTAGGTATTTATAAGGATAAAGGTGAACAAAATGAATAGTACTAATAATATAAAGGTAGCTGGATTTGGTGGACAAGGTGTTATGATGTTTGGACAAATCCTAGCATATTCAGCAACAAAAGATGAATTGTTTGGATTATGGTTTCCTTCATACGGGCCTGAAACAAGAGGCGGAACAGCTAACTGTTCTGTAATTGTTTCTGATAAACAGATTAATTCTCCTGTATTTAAAAATGCGGATCATTTAGTAGCTTTTAACGGACCTTCATTAGAAAAATTCAGACCAAATGTTGAAAAGAATGGATTAATACTATTTAATTCTTCAATTATTAAAGAAAAAGTTGAAGACTGTGATTTTACTTGTTTAGGGGTTCCTATCAATGATATCGCAATTGAACTAGGTAATGCTAAAGTAGCGAACATGGTTATGATGGGTGCTTATTTAGAATTAACAAAAATGTTCTCTGATGAAACTATTCTTGCTATAATTAAAAAAATATTAGGCGCAAAAAAAGCGCATTTAGTAGATATTAATATAAAAGCATTGGAAGCTGGAAAAGTATTTGTAAGAAATGCTGGCGTAAAATATGCTTAGGAATTTAGATGATTTGAGAGATGCTGCTAAATCTGCAACACTCAAAAAAATGGCGGTTGTGTTTGCACATGATGACCATGTTATTGAAGCGGTTAAGAATGCATGTGACTTCAAAATCATCGAACCAATCTTGATTGGAAACAAAGAAAAGATTCAAGAATTAATCAATCAATTCGGACTTAAACAACCTTACCACATCATTAACGAGTTAAATCCTGAACTTGCTTCTAAAGCAGCTATGGATATGGTGAACAACGGTGAAGTTGATATTGTTATGAAAGGATTGATTGACACAAAGATTCTTTTAAAAGCTGTTGTCAATAAGGATTACGGTATTAGAGAGAGTAAATTACTTAGTCATGTTGGTATTGTTGAATATCCAACATTAGACAGAGTATTATTCGCAACAGATGGAGCTATGAATATATCTCCGGATTACGAACAAAAGATATTAATAACAGAAGCAGCTGTAAAATTAGCTAAATCTTTGGGATATAAACAACCAAAAGTAGGCATTGTATCAGCTGTTGAAAAGGTAAATCCAAAAATTGAATCTACATTGGATGCTGAAAAGATTGTTAATTATTATAAGGGAAAAGAAATTGATTTCTTAATTGATGGACCTTTTGCCATTGACAATCTTGTATCTATGGATTCAGTTAAACATAAAGGTATTAAATCACCTGTGGCTGGCGTATGTGATATTTTAATATTTCCGAACTTAGATGGTGGTAATATTTTCTATAAAACAAGTGTTTTCTTAGCTAAAGGCAAATCAGCCGGTATTATTATGGGTGCTAAAGTACCTATCGTATTAACTTCTAGAGCTGATACAGCTGAAGCTAAACTAAACTCAATCTTATTAGCGGTGGTGAATAAAGATGGACTTCTTGCTTCTAGTAATTAATCCAGGAAGTACTTCAACAAAAGTTGCTTTGTTCTTGAATGATAAACTTATTCAAGAAGCTACTCTTAGACATAAAGCAAGTGAGTTAGAAGAATTCAATAACATAATTGAACAATTAGATTTCCGTAGAAAAGTTATTATGGATTTCTTATTAGAACATAAATACAGATTAAATCAAATAGATATTTTTGTAGGTAGAGGCGGTATGTTAAAACCACTTAAAAATGGTGGAACTTACCTTGTTACTGAAAAAATGCTCGATGATTTAAGAAACTGTAAATATGGTTCACATGCATCTAACTTAGGGGCTCTTTTAGCTTCAAGTTTTGCTAAACCATTAAATAGGGCTGCTTATATTGTGGATCCTGTTGTTGTTGATGAATTTGAAGACATAGCTAGAGTTTCAGGACAAAAACTTATTGAAAGAAAAAGTGTTTTTCATGCATTAAATCAAAAAGCTACAGCTAAAAGACATGCAAGAATCATGAAAAAAGATTACGAAAGCATGAATTTAGTAGTTTGTCATTTAGGCGGAGGAATTAGTGTTGGTTTACATAAACATGGAAGAGTAGTAGATGTGAATAATGCTTTAGGTGGAGATGGACCATTTTCTCCGGAAAGAACTGGAACAATTCCAACATTCCCTTTAGTAGATTTATGTTTCTCTGGCAAATATACTGAAAGTGAAATAAAAAAACTATTAGTAGGTAAAGGTGGACTAGTTTCATACTTGGGAACTAACGATGGCAAAGAAATTGAAAGAAAAATTTCACAAGGAGATTCGGAAGCTCAATTCTATTTTGAAGCTATGGGATATAATGTAGTTAAATATATTGGTGCTATGTATTTTGCAGCTAAAACTAAGATAGAAGGTGTTCTATTAACAGGTGGTATGGCGTATAGTAAATACTTAGTAGACTATATAAAATCATATCTTGATAAGATTGTGCCTGTATATGTTTACCCTGGTGAAGATGAAATGAGAGCATTGGCTGAAGGTACTTTAAGAGTTTTAAGAAAAGAAGAAAAACTTCAAGCATATTGATAACAAGTTATTTATTGCTATTCTAAATGGAATTGCTTAATTAATACAAAATATCCATTATCAGAGTGCAGTAAAGAATAGAATATTTTATTAAAAAATATTGAAAGCCAACTTTAAGTTGGCTTTTTTTATTCATCTAAAACATAATAAGATGCGATTTGTGATACAATAAATTGAGGAGCTGATAAATATGAAAATTGCAGAAATAATAGCGAAGCTACAAGAATCATATAGAAATACTGAAATCAAAAAAGACCATTCAGCTTGTAGAATACCACAAAATAGAGAAGTTAATCGTATTATACAATTAACTAAAGATATAGTCTTTCCGGGTTATTTCACTACGGATTTAATAGTGGAAAACGAATGTAAGAAAAAACTATCTAGAACAGTCAGAAAATTAAGAAAAGTATTAAAAAAACAAATTATCTATTCTAGACTGTATTTAACTGATGAACAAGATTCATCTATTTTTAAAGATGAGTCATGCGAAATCTGTCAATTGTACTTCAGTGAAATCCCTAAAATTAGAGAAATGATAGTTTTAGATGTTGAAGCACATTATCAAGGAGACCCTTCAGCTTTAAACCATGATCAAGTAGTTATTTCATATCCAGGAATTTATGCTATATTAATATATAGAATTGCTCACGCTTTAGATAATTTAGGTGTCAGAGTAATTCCAAGAATGATGTCAGAATTTGCTCATCGTGAAACTGGAATAGATATAAATCCAAAAGCGATTATTGGAAAAAGTTTTTTCATCGACCATGGTACAGGGGTTGTTATAGGTGAAACAGCTATTATCGGTGACAGGGTTAAAATCTATCAAGGAGTTACCTTGGGCGCTATGTCTTTAAGAAAAGGGCAAAGACTCAAGGGGATAAAAAGACATCCAACAATTGAAAATGATGTCACAGTATATTCGAATGCATCAATTTTAGGAGGACACACTGTAATTGGTGAAAACTCTGTAATTGGTTCAAATGTATTTATTACCAAATCAATACCAAAAAATTCAGTTGTAACTAATAAAGAACCAGAACTGGAATTAAGGAGCAATGTTAAAAATGAAAGTATATGATAATATATTAAAAACAATAGGAAACACGCCTCTTGTTAGATTGAGGAAAATAGAAAAAGAGTATAATATTAAATCAAAACTATATGCCAAGTTGGAAAGTTTTAATCCTAGTTTTTCGGTAAAGACAAGACCGGCTTATTATATGTTTTTTGATTTAACAATGAAAAACTTAATAAATAAAGACACAGTGATAATAGAATCCACTAGTGGCAACACAGGAATCGCTCTAGCAATGATTTCTGCTTACTATGGTAATAAGTGTATCCTTGTTATGCCTGATAGCTTATCGAAGGAAAGAATAAGCTATATGAAGTTGTATGGAGCTGAAATTATTTTGACTCCCGGAAAACTTGGCATAAAAGGTTCAAGTAAGAAAGCTTTAGAACTTCACGAAGAAATAGAAAATTCAGTAATTCCAAGTCAATTTGACAATCCAGAAAATCCAGAGAGCCACTACCAAACAACAGCAAAAGAAATTGTTCAAGCACTAAATGGTGAAATAGATTATTTCTTTTCAGGTATTGGAACTGGAGGAACTATTACTGGAAACAGTAAATACTTTAAAGATTATGGATTAAAGACAAAAGTTATAGGGGTGGAGCCATTTAACTCAAGTGTATTGAGTGGATTTGATCCTGGAAAACATAAGATACAAGGAATAGGCGCAGGATTTGTTCCAGATAATCTAGACCTAGATTTTGTTGATGAAATAGTAAGAGTTAAAGATGAGGATGCTATTAGACTTACAAAACATGTCCCTAAAATTGAAGGAATAAGTATAGGAATATCATCTGGAGCTGTTTTATCAAGTGCTATTGATTATATTATTGAAAATAAGATTGAGAACAAAAATATTGTTATGATTTTCCCTGACTCAGCTGAAAAATATTTCAGTACAGGTATATTTGATGACTAGAGAGGTTGAAAAAACTTCTCTTTTTTTTTATAATATATTTAAGGGAGATGATAAAATGAAGTTTTTAAAAGATAAGAGAATTTTAGAAATCAATGAAACTCGTCCTGAGGATGCTGCTGAAGTTTTAGAATATCTTAAAAAAGTTGGAAGCGAATCCGACAATTTAAGCATTGATAAAGGAGGCGTTGATTTAACAGTAGAACAAGAAAAAGAACGTTTGGAAAAAAACAAATTATCCTTTAATAACAAATCATTCGTAGCAAAGGTGGATAAGAAAATAATTTCTGTTTCCGGTATTCACGGAAGTCAAAGAGAAAGAATCAAACATAATGTAGGACTGGGGATTTCTGTATTAAAAGATTTTTGGAACTTAGGTGTGGCAACTCATGTTATGAAATATATAATAAACTACTGCCGTATGAGTGTAGATATTGAAGTTATTAATATAGAAGTGCGAGAAGATAATAAAATAGCCATAAAACTTTATGAAAACCTAGGCTTTAAAAAAGTAGGTAAATACACAAACATGTTTAAAGTTGAACACAAATATTTTGATTGTATTATCATGGAATTAATAATAAGACAAGAATGAAATATTTTAACAAATGCACTGCTTTTAAGGCTGTGCATTTTTTTATTTAAAACTTGAATTAGCTTTGACTTGAACGAAATAATCATATATAATAAATATGAAGTTTATGCAAAATTATATAAAGGAGATTGCACAGATGAGAATAGGCATTATAGGACCGATTGGTAGTGGAAAATCAACATTATCTAAATTGTTATCAGATTATTACCATGTACCATTAATTGAGGAACCAGTAGAAAAGAACGAGTTCTTACCACTTTTCTATCAAGATAAGGAAACATTTGCATTACTAAGTCAAAATGCTTTTTACAGTTCTTTGTTCTTACTAATGTGGAAAACAAAAGATGAAAAATCATGTGTGTGTGATTCTACATTATTCTCTAACTTAGTATTTACTGAGTTATTGAGACTTGAAGGCATTATGACAGCTTATGAAGTTGCTTTAACATACGCAATCGCGGATGAACATTTAAAAAGAATACCGGATGTAGATATTCATATAGTAATTGTTAGAAACGAAGAACAATTATTTGACAATGTCAGCAAAAGAGGACGTGAAATGGAAAAGGATCAATATGATTACTTGAAATTTCACTACAAAAATTACTATGAGGTGTTAAACAGAATATTCAAAAACTATAAAGTACCAAAAGAAAAAATATTGTACCTTCATGTAGATGATATGTTTCAAGGTGAAGAATTTGAGAGAATATTAGAAGAAATAGAAGCGAAATATCAAGATTTAAAATCTAAAGGATTAACCATTGGTTAATCTTTTTTTTTAATAATGTCAATAAAACGACTTCATTAGTTGTTTAACATAATAGAGAATACATATTGTTTTTACTAAGATCGAAAAGGAGATGTTTTATGAAAAAAATATTATTGTATTTAATTATAAGTTTATCAGTATTTTTAATAAGCTGTAGCGAAGCAACTGAAACTATATATACTAATACAACAGAAAATCAATTAGATAAAATAGAGCCCTATTTGGATGTTTCCTTTAGCTATGAAGTTATGCCACCACTAAGTGAACAATACGATCCGCTAGTAGAGGTTCTTTATGTCAATGATACATTTGAATTGTATAAAGTAAGAAAACTTACAAGTGAATTAAATGCGATACCTTATGAAAAAGAATTTTTGAGTGATCCAGAAATATTCACAGAGGTAATGAGCGAAATATTTGATAAAATAGATACAAAAGTTACATACGAAAATCAGTATTGGAATATTCTTCTTGGCTCAATGGCTCAGCTAACAGTTTATCTAAGAACAGATGATGAAGAATTTAGATGCGATTTCTATTGGTTTGAGGAAACAAATGAAACAGCATTTAGATTATATTACAGCAAGTTAGGTAGCCTATTATTTTATTATGATTTCGGAAATATTTTTGAAGCTGAATTTGAAATAGTCGAAGATTTATTATAAAAATGTCGTGGATTAACAAAAGTTAATCCTTTTTTTAGTGTGATTAGCTATATTTCTATATAATAAATCATCAATAAGAGCTGAGTACTTTGAAATTCAAATAAATTATGATATTATAAATATTGAGGTAAAAATATGGAATATATTAATGGAAAAGACTTATATCAAATGTTTAATTACGGATCATATAATATATTGAAGGAAAGAAAAAAACTTAACGATATCAATGTGTTTCCTGTTCCTGATAATGATACTGGAAATAATCTTGCTTCAACGTTACAAGCGATACAACAAAAATCTGTTGTGGATGAAAATTTCCACGATGCTCTTGGTACTATAAGCGAATCAGCTTTATATGGTGCTAGAGGGAACAGTGGTGTTATATTTGCTCAGTTTTGTAATGGTTTAAGGTTTGCTTCAGAAGGTAAAGCACAAGTAACTATTAAAGAGTTTGCAGAGATGGTTAGTAAAAGTGTTGAATATATATATGATTCAATATCAAATCCTGTTGAAGGAACTATGCTTACAGTTATTAAAGATTGGGCAAACAGTTTAATTGATATAGTTAAAAAGAATGTAACAACTATTAAACGCGTTTTCGAAAGTGCTTTTCAATATGCAAAGAAGAGCTTAGAGTTAACAAAAGAAAAATTACAAATTTTAAAGAAGCACAATGTAGTAGATAGTGGTGCTATGGGGTTTGTATTATTTTTAAAAGGTATCAATAGTTATTACAACAAAGAAGCTATTGAAGAAGTTGACTATGAGGAAATAGAAATAACACATACTGATACTCATGATGAATTTGTAGAATTTAGATATTGTACTGAAGGATTAGTTCAAGCGAACAAGTCCTTTAATGAAACAGAATTAAGAAACATGTTAGAAAAATATGGTGACAGTTTAATTATTGCTAAAGGGTTAAATATTTTTAGAATTCATATACATACTAATAATCCGGAGATTGTGTTTGAAGAGCTTAGGAACTATGGGAAAATAATTACTCAAAAAGTAGACAATATGAAACTAGATATTGCATTAACTAATTCAAAAAGAACTAGGGTAATATTGACTGATTCTATAGCGGATATTCCAAAGGAAATTTTGCATAAAGAAAACATAGTTCAAATACCTATTAATTTAACAGTAGATGGAATTGACTATTTTGATAAACTATCAATAAACAACAAAATACTTTTTGATTTAATAGCTAAAACAAGCGAATATCCAACAACATCAATGCCTTCTGTAAAATACGTGGAAAACATGTATAAGAGATTATTGGAAACGTTTGATGAACTAATTGTAATTGCTGTCTCTAGTAATCTAAGTGGAACATATAGGATATTTACTGAAGCTGCAAATAAATTTAACGAAGAAGATAAAAAGATCCATATTGTAGATTCATTGAGTAATTCGGTATCGCAGGGTTTGCTAGTAAAAAAAGCGAGTGATTTATTAAACGATAATTTAAGTACTGATAAAATAATTGAAAAACTTGAAGAAGCAAAGAAAAAAACAAAAGTTTTTGTCTGTTTGAATACTATAAAATATGCGACTATGAGTGGTAGAGTTCCTAAAGTTGTCGGTAAAATTGGTGAGTTTATTGGAATGAGACCAATAATGTCTTTAAACGAAGAAGGAAAAGGTATTGGATTTGGTTTCGCATTTTCTAAAAATGGTATTACAAAGAAAATTAAAAAATTAATTAAAAAAGAAATGGATTCAGATGGAATAGAATCATTTGGGTTAGTGCATTGTATGAATGATTCTCTTTTAAACGAATATAAAGAGATCTTTACTGAAATGATTGGTAAAGAACCAGAGTATGTTACAGAGGTTTCAAGCGCTACTGCAATTCATAGTGGAATAGGAACTGTAGCTATAGGCTATATAAGGAAGTAATTTTATGATATATGCAGGAATTATTATTGTAAGCTATTTTGTAATATTTTTTATAGTGGGAACAATTATAAAAAATAATAGTATTGTAGATGTTGGATGGGGATTAGGTTTTGTGGTAACTGGGTGGTTATTATTCTTCATTAGTAAAGAATACACTATTTCAAAAATTATTGTAAATAGTTTAGTAACTTTATGGGGATTAAGACTGTTCTACCATATTTTAAAGAGAAACTTATTTGCAGAAGAAGATTTTCGTTATAAAAAATGGCGTAAAGATTGGGGAAAGCATGTTATACCTAGAGCATTCTTTCAAGTGTATATGTTTCAAGCATTATATATGTTTATCATTGGTATAGGCGTATATTATGTGAATGTATATGATATAACCTTTAGCTGGATTATGGTGATCGGAATATTTGTTTGGATAATCGGTTATTTCTTTGAAGTTGTTGGTGATAAACAATTGAAAGATTATATTAACAATAAAGACAAAAAAGATCCTTTACTTACAACTGGTTTATGGAATATAACAAGACATCCAAACTATTTTGGTGAAGCTATAATGTGGTGGGGAATTTTTCTTGTTATTATAGTAAGTAGTAATGCTTGGTATCTAGTCGTAAGTCCACTTGCTATTACAACACTGTTAAGATTCATTAGTATTCCATTGTTGGAAAGAAAAATGCAAAAAAGACCTGGATGGGATGAATATGCGAAACATACAAGTATATTTGTACCTTTCCTAAAAAAATAGGAGGATTACATGGAATTTATTAAAATGTATTTGATAGCTTTTATTGTATTCTTAATTATTGATGGAATATGGTTAGTTTTTGTAGCTAAGAAATTCTATAGTAAACATCTAGGATACATAATGAAAGAAAAACCAAATTTACTAGCAGCTGGTCTCTTTTACTTAATTTTTATTGTGGGTTTAGTGTATTTTGTAGTAAAACCTGGAGTTGAAGCTCAAAGTATAGGATCTGTTATTTTAGGAGGAGCATTGTTGGGGTTTGTTTCTTATGCAACCTATGATTTAACAAATATGGCAACTGTTAAGAAATGGCCAACGATAGTTACTGTAGTTGATTTGATTTGGGGAACTTCTTTATCAACAGTCATATCAGTAGCTTCATACTTAATATATAACTTTCTTTTTTAGTTAAAATTATATAAATAATAGGTAAAAAAACAAATATAATAAAAACATGCAACTCAGTAGTAAATCAAAATGTTTTCTTGTATAATGAATATATGATATAAAATAGGAGGAATAATATGAAATATATTTGTGATGTATGCGGATATGTATACGACCCTGTGTTAGGTGATCCTGATAGTGGGATTGAACCTGGAACTGCTTTTGCAGACATTCCTGAAGATTGGGTATGTCCACTTTGTGGAGTTGGAAAAGACGAATTTAGTTTAATAGAATAATAAAGAATTAAAGCAAAGTTGACTTTGCTTTTTTCTTTACTAATAATGTTTAAAAAACATTTAGATATTGCTTGATATCTTGAGCGATAAAACATATAATATATTTGTTATACAAACTAGGTAGTTTCTATTTTAGTTATATATAGAAATACTTAATCATTAAAACTTAATATTTTGCTAGTGAATAGGTGAATAACAGGGAACCAGGTGAAAATCCTGAACTGTACCAGCAACCGTAATTTAGATACCTTGACAAATAACCATCGGTAAAACGAGAAGGTGTGAAGGTAGATGAAGATAAGTCGGGAGACCTACCTATTTATTAAATACATTTTTTAGGAGAGAAAGATGAAAAGAAGAGCACTGGGTTTATTGCTATTCTTATTGATTATTCCTTTATTTATGGGATGCAATCAAGCAAGGGAAGCAAGTAAAGGAACTGTAACGTTCGAAATTTACACAGCGGGAGACGATTCTGAAACAACAGAAGTTGAAACAGAATATGTTTCTAACACAATGGAAGTATTGTATTATGAAGATGATACACTATTTGAGTTGTTAAACACTAACTTCACAATTACTTATGAAGAAAGTGATTTCGGCCGTTATTTAACTAGCATAGACACATTAATTGTTGTAGAAACAAATGAATATATTTCATTTTATATCAATGATGCGTATGCTGAAACGGGAGTAGATGCTACTGAACTAGTTGATGGTTTAGTGTATCAGTTTAAACTTGCGACTTTCTAAAACAAAAAGAAGTATAAGAAGCATCACAGTATCTGCGATGCTTCTAGCTCTTTTGGTAGCCCAAGAGGAAATATTAGTCTTTATACCCCAAGTTCAACTAACTGTAATATTAATTATTATTATTGCAAGATACTTTAGTTATAAAGAACTTATTCCTTTAATATTAGCATATGTCTTATTAGACAATATGATAATGGGTAGTTTAAGCATACTTTACTCTTTACCAATGTTCATCTCTTGGCCTATATTAGGTATTGTAGCAAGACTTCTAAGAAAAAAACCTGATTATGTATCATTCATTTGGGGAATAGCTTTTGCATTTATATATAGTTGGATGTTTATTCCAGTAAATATGATTGTACAATCAAACTTCAACCTTTGGAGATATTTAGTTATCGATTTTCCTTGGGAGATAGCACTCGCAGCTAATAGTGCAGCTACATTCTTGATTTTCTACAAACCGATAACATCTCTCTTTGAAACGTATTATAAAAGAACTGAAGAATTAATATTCTAATAAAAAAAGACTGTAAACTTTAATTGTTTACAGTCTTTGTATTTATAACGTTATTGTTTTATACCTTTTATGTATACTGTTTCTTCAATAACTTCATTTGATTTATCAAGAAATGTTTTGAAAGTAGAGAAGAATTTAGGATTTAGTCCCTGGCTAGAAGAAATAATATGAATTTTCTTATTTTTAATAGGATTTTCTATTAAAAATTGTCTCACATATGCATTTATTCTACCGGCCCAAACAGGAGATACTAAATATATTTCATCATATTTATCTAAATTCACATGTAAAGGTTGAATCTTAACACTTTTTTTGACTACGGTTTGATATCCATAGTAGACCATTTGGCAAAACATACTTTTAATAGGTTTTTTAACTGATTTTATTTCAAATTTATCGCCCTCTAAAGTGCTAGCTATATTAAAGGATCTCTTTCTTTTTGATGTAGAATGGAAAATAACAGCGTTCATATATAATTCCTCCTTTTAGTACTTACGAAAATTATATCAAATATTCGCATATATAACAACAAAGTATGAGCAAGTTTTTTAGATAATCTTTTATGTTAATGGTTTGTAAATACAGGGTAAAACTGTTATAATTTTAATAGTTATATTTTTAAATATGATGGAGGTTACTTTATGGAAAATATAAAAACAGATTTGTTGATAATAGGTGCTGGCCCTGGTGGATATGTAGCAGCTATATATGCAGCTAAGAAGGGTTTAAACGTAACTTTGATTGATGGTAGATGGATAGGCGGAACTTGCTTAAATGAGGGCTGTATTCCTGCTAAGGCTTTAGTTAAATCAGCTGAGCTATATCAAGAAATATTACATTCAGGAAAAAACGGAATTTTTGTAGAAAATCCGTCTTTTGATTTAGGAATTATTATAGATAAAAAGGATGAAACAAAAAATAAACTAGTAAGTGGTGTAGAATTCTTACTTAAAAAGTATGGTGTAAATATTATTAAGGGTTATGCTAAGTTTGTTAATGATAATCAAGTAACTGTTAATGAAGTATTAATAGAAGCTAAAAATATAATTATAGCGACAGGTTCAAAAACAAAACATCTTAACTTCCCTGGAAATGAACTAGCAATTGATTCAGAAATTATTCTTAACAATAGAGAATTACCTGAAGCTTTAGCTATTATCGGTGGTGGGGTTATAGGCATGGAATTTGCTTTTATATACGCTAGTTTTGGTGTTAAAGTAACAGTAATAGAATTTTTACCAAGGGTATTGCCTGGTGTAGATAAAGAATTTAGTATGAGACTAATGCGTTATGCAAAGCAACTTAATATGACTATTCTTAATAACGCAGGAGTTACAGAAGTGAAATTGGAAAACAATAAAAAGATTGTTTTGTTTAATCATAAAGGAAAAGAAAAATCAGTTGAAGTTGATATGGTCTTAGAAGCTGTAGGCAGAGTTCCTAATATGGACAATCTAGGATTAGAAAAAACATCTATTAATTATGATTCAAGAAAAGGGATTCAAGTTAACTTAAAAATGTTAACCAATGTTCCTAATATATATGCTATAGGGGATGTAACAAATATAATGCAGTTAGCTCATGTTGCAAGCCATCAGGGAATAGTTGCTGTAGATAATATACTAGGAGAAAAAAAGGAAATGCATTACAATGCAATTCCAGCAGTAATATTTACATCACCATTAATAGCAACTGTTGGTAAAACAGAAGAAATTTGTAAAACAGAAGAAATAGATTATGAAGTAGTAAAAGTACCGTATTCAGCTAATGGTAAAGCATTAATAATGGAAGCTGAAGCTGGTTATATTAAATTAATTAGAGAGAAAAGCACTAAGAAGTTAATTGGTGGAATGGTTTTTGGAAAAGATGCAGATAATCTAATAGCTTCAATAACTATAGCAATAAACAATGGACTAAATGCAAAAGATCTCCAAGAAACAATTTTTGCTCATCCAACAGTGCAAGAACTTATTCACGAAGGAGCTATGGGCCTAGATCACTTAGGAATCCATTTCGTAAACTAATGGAAACAGTAAAAACAATTTCAAGGTTAGCAGACTTAATTAATCAAGCAAAGTCAATTGTAGTTTTGGATGGTGCGGGAGTTAGTACTGAATCAGGAATTCCTGATTTCAGATCGCCAAAGGGTATATATAAGAAGGACTATGAATATAGACCAGAAAAGGTTTTAAGTCATAACTTTTTTATGAATCAACCTAAGATTTTTTATGAATATTACAAAGAAAATATAGTTCATATAGATGCCAAACCTAATCCGGGCCATATCTTTTTAGCTGAACTTGAAAAACAAGGAAAACTAAAAGCTATAATTACTCAAAATATTGACAACTTACATCAACTTGCAGGTTCAAAAAATGTTATCGAGTTACATGGTAGTATTTATAGAAATTATTGCGTAAAATGTCATAAAAAGTATGATATAGATTATATATTAAATAATATTGAACCTATAAGATGTAATGAATGTAATGGCTTAGTTAAGCCAGATGTAGTCTTATACGGTGAGAGTCTTGAAAATGATAATATATCAAATGCAATCAAAGAAATAGTCAAAGCTGATTTATTAATTGTAGCTGGTACAAGTCTTTCAGTATATCCAGCAGCTGATTTTGTTAGATACGGAAAGAAAACATTACTTATGAATCTTTCTAGAACATCAAGTGATATCTACTTTGATTATGTGTTTTATGGAAAATTTGGTGAAACTTGTAAAGCAATTCAAGAGATAATAGATTGACACAAATAAGAGAATTAACTATAATATAAGCTATTAGAGGAGTAATTATGATATATCTCGACTATTCAGCTACTACCCCCGTTAACAAGGATGTATTAGAAGCATTTAATGAAGCTAATTTAAAAATCTATGGGAATCCTAATTCAAGTCATGAATTAGGTATTTTAGCAAGACAAATGATTGAGGAAACAACTTCAAAAGTTAAAAGAATTCTGAATGCAAATAACTATGAAGTTATTTACACATCAGGCGCTACTGAGGCTAACAATCTAGCTATTAAAGGCTTTGCTGAAGCAAACAAACATAGAGGGAAGCATATTATAAGTTCTCCCTATGAACATTCTTCTGTAACTAGTTGCTTAAATTACTTAGCTAAAATTGGATATGAAATAGATATTTTAGATACTGATGCTTTTGGATTAGTTGATTTAAAACAATTAGAAGAACTAATCAGGCCGGATACTATTTTAGTAAGTATAGCTATGATTAACTCTGAATTAGGTCTAAAACAAGATATAAAACAAATAAGAGAAGTTCTAAAAAAACATCCGGATGTTAAATTTCATTCTGATATGACACAAGCTATTGGTAAAATCAACGTTGATATCAATTATTGTGATTTAGTATCGTTTTCAGCTCATAAAATCTATGGGATTAAAGGGATAGGTGCTTTACTTAGAAAAGAAAGTATAAACCTGATACCTGTCATCCATGGAGGAAAATCAACCAGTATTTTTAGAGGAGGAACACCTCCTACACCTCTAATTCATAGTTTAGGAGTAGCGTTAGAAAAAGTATATGAAGATTTCGATATAAAAACAACTCATATAGTAAATATGTATAAATACTTAGTAAATGAATTACTACCAAATATTGATATTGCTAATTTAAATTCAAAAACAGGCATATATCATATAGTTAACATCTCGTTTTTAGGGATTAAAGCTCATGTTTTACAAAAAGCTTTGTCAAAAAGAAACATATATATATCAACACAAACTGCATGTAATTCAGAATCTAGTTTTTCACTAACGGTTAAGAGATTAACTGGGAGTGATGATTTAGCAATGTCATCTGTACGAATATCTCTTTCATATTTAACAAAGAAAGATGAATTAGATAAATTAATAGTAGCAATCAAGGAGATAATAGATGAAAATAGTTAGAATTACAGCCATGTGGTGTATGAGCTGTTTATCTATGAAAAAAACTTGGAATAAAGCATTAAAAAATTATCCTGATATCGAAGTGATAGATTTAGATTATGATTTTAATGAAGAAGAAGTTAAAAAATACAATGTAGGCAAAACACTTCCGGAATTGATAATTTTTAATGATGGAATAGAGATAAAACGTATTATTGGTGAAAAATCATTTAAAGAAATGCAAAAAATACTAGAGGTACTCAATGAAAAGAATTAGACAAATAATTTTAATACTTGTCTTAGGATTATTAATTAATCCTTTTTTTCAGTCTGTAAGTGCTGTAGATAATATTGATATATATTTCTTTCACTCAACAACTTGCCTTAACTGTGCAGATGTGGAAGATTATTTAATTGACTTACAAGAAGAATATCCAAACACAAATATTATCTACTATGAAATAGGTAACTCAGATGACTATGATTTATTCTCAGAGGTTGTTGATGCTTTTGATATAGGCGCTTTAACACCTACTGTTGTAATAGGAGGGTTAGCTTTTCAAGGTTATAATGCCCAAATTGAAAAAGATATTAAAGACACATTAAATCTGTATGCAACAAGGGAATATGTTGATATAGTAAACAAGATAATTAATGGAGAGACAGTTTTAGAAACAGATTTTGACGAGTTAATTAGAAGAACTGTTAATCTTCCATTTATAGGGGAAATAGAAGTTGAATCTTTATCACTATTTGTAGGAGCAGTAATACTTGGCTTTGTAGATGGGTTCAATCCATGTGCAATGTGGGTCCTAGTTTTTCTGATTGGTATGTTAATAAACCTTAAAGATAGAAAACGAATGTGGATCATTGGAATGACTTTCTTAATTACATCAGCTTTAGCATATTTTGTTCTTATGTTTGCGTATTTAAAATTAACTAAGGATTTATTAGATTCGGCTATTTGGTTCAGATACTTTATAGGAATATTCGCAGTAGGATTCGGTGGATATAATATACATAAATATTTTAAAAACAGGAAGAAAGAAATTGGTTGCGATGTAACTGATGAAGTGCAAAGAAAAAAGATAATAGAGAAAATAAAGGATATTGTTAAAAAGCAAAATTTATTACTTGCTTTAGCGGGTGTTGTTATATTAGCTATAACAGTTAATATGATTGAATTAGCGTGTTCAGCTGGATTACCATTATTGTTTACTCAGATTCTTTCATATAATGATTTATCAAGAGGATTAGAATTATCCTACATGGGTATATATATTTTATTCTTCTTAATTGATGATTTGATTATATTTATAATAGCAATGATTACAATGAAAGTAACAGGTATTTCTAATAAATACTCAAAACTTTCAAGTATAATTGGTGGCGTAATTATGGTTATTATTGGATTTTTACTAGTTTTCTTTCCAAATATTATAATGTTTAATTTTTAAATAAAGCGCTTAATTTAGCGCTTTTTGTTTTGTTCACAAAAACTTCATAATATTTTTGGCACTCAACACTTGACAGTGCTAAATAAAGTGCTATAATAGAGTTGGCACTTGAGACGGAAGAGTGCTAAATATAATAAGGAGGTCATAATAATGACAAATTTAGTAAAGAAAGATTATGGTTACCCTTTCTTCGATATCTTTGACGATTTTTTCACGACTAATAACACAAGGAGAACTCAATCAAGTATGAAAACTGATATTCTAGAAGTAGAAAATGGATATGAGTTAAATATTGATGTACCAGGATATAGTAAAGAAGATATTAAAATTAGTCTTGATAGAGGATACTTATCAATAGAAGCCAAAAAAGAAGAAATTGTTGAAACAGAAGAAAATGACAGACATTACCTTCGTAAAGAAAGATTTTTTGGAACATGTGCAAGAAGTTTTTATGTAGGGGATGAAATTAGTCAAGAAGATATCAAAGCAAAATATGAAAAAGGGATTTTAAACCTGTTCATTCCTAAAGAAGGAACAAATAAAAAAGATGCTCAATACATTGATATTCTTTAAGAATATGATTTAATACTTTTCGCCAAAAAAAAAGATAACGTCTAACTTTAATGTTAGACGTTATTTTTATTTTTATAAATATTTGTTTTTAAGTTTAATATAAAAAGTAGTTTTTTCACCTTTTATACTTTCACAATAAATTTTGCCTTGATGGTTGTCAACTATTGTTTTTGCGATAGATAATCCTAAACCATAAGATTTTTCATTTTCACTACGGGATTTATCACCCATATAGAAACGATCGAAGATATTATCGAGGTCATTTTGGTTAATTCCTTCGCCTGAATTTTCTATTGAATATAATATATTGTTGTGAATATTCTCCAACTTTATATATATCTTACCAGATTCTGGAGAGTATTTAATAGCATTATCGAGTAATACATGGAGTACTTGACTAAATTGATTCTGATCAATTTCTGCAAATATCTCGGGCGTAATGTCATATTCAACATTAATATTTTTTCCATAGGCCAATGCTTCAAATGTCAAAATAGTACTTTCAGTTAATTCAGATAAATTTACTCTAGATTTGATTATCTCATCAGGTATTTGTTCTGACATTTTCGTTAGATATAATAGGTCTTTAGTAAGTTTATTCATTCTTTCTGTTTCATACTTAATATTGTTTAACCACTTATTTTTTTTATCGCTTTCAATTAGTATATCTGCGTTTGTAGAGATAATCGCTAAAGGAGTTTTTAATTCATGGCTTGCATTAGCTATAAATTGTTTTTGTTTTACAAATGCTTCTTTAATACCATCTACTGATCTTTTAGTTATATAACTGCTTATAAAATATACAGCTAAGAAACTAATAATAAAAACACCGATGAAAGAATATAACATAGTAGATAAATAAGCTTGTTCAGAGGTAGTGTCTAGAAAACCATATGCAACAAAATTATCATAGGTTACGACTCTATATGCCCAATGACTTTCTTCTAATTCAAAGGTTCCTCTGTCGCTATCCACGGCTAATAGAGCTTCAGTAAATAAACTTTCTTCAGCTCCAAAGCTAGAAAAACTTTCCGTTATAGTACCATCTAAATCAGTTATTATAACAAATGATACACTTCTGTCAGTCAAAATATCTTCACCTTGTATAACTGGCGGAAGATCAGGGCCTCTAAAATTTTCGTTAGAAGTGATTTTATTTAATTCAAACTCAATATTTTGTTGTATATTTCTATAGTTAGTTATATATAAAGATGTTAATACAAGAATTAGTAAAACTGTTAATATTGTAAGATTCAGTGTTAACATTTTTCGTTTTAATTTTTTAAACATTACCTAATACCTCTAAAGAGTATCCAACATTTCTAGTAGTTTTTATAATTACTCTAGATTCTAAATACTTTAATTTCTTTCTTAGGAAAAATATATATACTTCAACATTGTTATCATCAGCCTCTGAATCATATCCCCAGAGCTTAACAATAATAGTTTCCTTTGGTGTTATCATATTTTTTCTAGATAACAATAACTCAAGTAATTGGCCTTCTAAATGAGTAAGGGTAACTGATTTTGTGTTCTTACTGATTTTGTAGTTTGATATATCATATAATATATCTCCAAATTTCTTAATGTCTACTTCGAAATTAGTGCTACGTCTAGATAGAGCTTTAAGCCTTGCGAGTAATTCTTTAGTCGCGAAAGGCTTAGGTAAATAATCATCTGCGCCTAAATCTAATCCCATAACCTTATCATTTATTTCAGCTCTAGCTGTTAGCATTAAGATATGATTAGTATTTCCTTCGCTTCTAACCTTATTTAACACTTCAAATCCATTCATTTTAGGCAAGTTAACATCCAAAATAATAATGTCATAAATATCACTCATTATGAAGTGATACCCATCCTCACCATCAAAAACAGCATCTACTTGATAGCTGTTTTCCTTTAATATATGTACAATTGCTTCAGATAAACGACGTTCGTCTTCAATTAATAAAATTCTCATGTGTGCCTCCTGGTATGTCTGTATTATGTCAAACAAAACTTAAATTAAACTTAAATATTAAATTCTTAAGTTTGGTTTAAGGTTCCTAAACTAAAATATGTGTATAACGTTAGGAGGAACCCTTATGAGTGACATGACATTTAATCGAGTTGAAAAGAAATACATCTTAAACAAAACTCAGTATGAAAACGTAAGAACTTATCTAGATAATTCAATATCTCACGATAATGAATCCTTGAGTTTTCACGAAACTTATTCAATATCTAATATATATTATGATACTGAAGATAACATTTTAATTAAGAAATCAGTCTCAAAACCAAAATTTAAAGAAAAACTAAGGTTAAGAGCTTATGGAGATGTATCTAAAGATTCTGTAATCTTTCTAGAATTAAAGAAAAAGATTAATGGATATGTTAACAAAAGAAGAACAAAAATTTCTCTAAAAGACGTTGATGATTTAATCAAATATCAAGAATTACCTGACATAGAAGATTATCATAACGAACAAGTATTGAAAGAAATCCTATACTTTACAAAGCAGTACAAGCTAAAACCTTCTTTATATCTATATTACGAAAGAGAAGTATATAGTACGGATGATAAAAAAGGGTTAAGACTTACTTTCGATAAAAACATTACCACAAGAAGATATTCAGTTGATCTAACAAAAGGACATAATGGAAAACATCTATTAAATGATGACTATTATGTTTTAGAAATTAAAACAAATCAAAATATGCCTTATTGGTTAAATCAATTATTAAGTGAATTCAAAATCTATTCAACCAGTTTTTCAAAATATGGTACTGAATTCTATAATTACTTACAAAACGAAGAAAGCGGGGATAATTCAAAATGTATAAATCCATATTTAGAATGCTTGAAGTAAGTATCTTTGATACCCTTGAAGAAGTAGTAGATACAAACATAACAGTATCATCAACGGTACTTATGATTATTATATCATTTATCTGTGGTTTTTTGATTAGTTTTGTCTACATGAAAACATCAGAAAACGGAAAATACTCAAAAAACTTTGCATTAACAATGGTTTTACTACCAGCGGTTATATCAAGTATTATCTTGTTAATTGGTAGTGATATTGCTAGAGCATTCAGTTTAGCTGGCGCTTTTGCGATTATTCGATTTAGATCAGAGCCTGGGGAACCCAAAGATATTGCTTATGTACTATTCTCAATGGCAAGTGGGTTAGCGCTAGGAATTGGTGAGTATATATTCGCTATCGCATTTAGTTTAGTTTTATGCTTAGTAATGTTTGGCCTCGCAAAAACAAATTACGGTAACAACAAAATAGAGTACAAACAATTAAAAGTAACAATTCCGGAAGATTTAGATTATGAAACTGAATTTAAAGAAGTGTTTGAAAAATATGAAGTAGAATATTATTTAAAGAAAGTTTCAACAACATCTTTAGGTAGTTTATATAAAGTGTATTATGACATTACCATTAAAAACGATATGCCGATTCAAGATTTTATGGATGATTTAAGGGTCAGAAATAGTAATTTAGATATCACGCTATCGTTAAATTCAAAGTAGGTGAAGAAAATGTATAAGAAAATATTAACAGTATTATTTTTT
>Ga0307991_1000545_pt1 | contig 27193 bp, 25 predicted proteins | sample EllFjometagen131_FD_203146 | JGI IMG/M metagenome (GOLD analysis project Ga0307991, IMG submission 203146) | Marine microbial communities from Ellis Fjord, Antarctic Ocean - #131 | ecosystem: Environmental > Aquatic > Marine > Unclassified | place: Southern Ocean | collected 2014-10-08 | reverse complement strand
ATTTCTGAACTTTTCCTATTGATTTTATATTTTATTTCATTTAGTTTTTCTAAATCATTTTCAAATTCTTCATTAATATTTAAATTTTCTTTTTTCTTTTTTAAAATATCAATATCATTTTCAATTAAAGATAATGTTGATTCATATGCAGATTTAGTTTGAACTTTTTCTAATCTTTTTTTAAATTTAACTTCTTGTTTAATTGATTCGATAATTAATTGTTTTTCATTTCCTTCTGCAAACTTACAACCAAGTAAAAAAAGATATAATGTTTCATATTCTGCATCTGAAGTATATGGTCCTAACGTTTTAAGAGTATGATTTACACTCCAATCTTTATAACGTATGTTATGTGATACTATTTGTCTAAAACTTGGCTTATCAGAAAGAGATTTTGATAATATTATTTTTTTTAACGCTGTGTCAAAATCCTCATCTTTATAAAATTCTCCATTTATATTTCTAACAACTTTTTTTCCTTTACTTATAAAGTTTCTTTCAATTAAAACTTCTTTAGAATCTGATTTTTCTAAGTTTTCTGTTAAACATAATTCTACCAACACTTTATTATTAATCAAATAATTTTTAACTAAAGTATACACTTCTTTTCTATTTTCAGGATCTTCCCATATAATTTTTTTATCTGCACCAAAACAAAAATCAATTAATTTTAAAACTGTTGTTTTCCCAACATTATTACCAGTAATTTCACCTTTGCTTTTATCTACAATTAGATTTATTCCTTTTCTAAATTTAATATTACGTATAATTTTTGAATTTTCTCTAATTTTAAGATATTTTAAGAACATAGCTCAACACTCCCATCTTTTAATATAGCTATCTCTGACAAATATAACCAATCTATGCATAATAAAAAAACAGGAAAAGTTATATCTTTAATTTTTTTTAATTCAATATATAAATCTAATAAATTAATTTTTCTTTTTTTATATAGTATTTCTAAAATTATAGCTCCATTATAATAAATACTATTTTTCGGATGAATATTATCTGGAATCAACATAATTATACCTCTCTGGATTTTCAAATATTTTACATCTCGTAAATGCGTCAACTACAAGAATGTCTACACATAATTCTAACTCATCAATTGGTATTCTCTTAAAATTAGAACTATTTATAATTTTAGCCTTTACATTTTCAACAACCGACAAATATATTTCATCAGAATTTAATTCTTTTTTACACTTTAAATATTCTCTTCTTATTGATGCAAGAACTGAATTACTTTTATTTACTCCCATTTTATCAAATTCAGAATATTTTTCATCAATTTTTTTATGATAAACAAAATATTCTTCAATAATTCCTTTAGCTTTATTTAATTCATTATATGTAATTTTTCTTTCAATTTCAAATGCATCTACTTTTTTTGTTTTATTTACATCATCCCATTTTTCTTTTGATAATATATTTATAATTGTTGCTAAATTACTATCTAATTTAATAACATCTATCACTCCACCTAATTCCTTTTGAATAAAATCATAAATACCCCTCATTTCTTCTATTGATTTTGAAGAAATCACCTTTAATATAAGAGGTATATCATAAATATCTTTCATTGGATCAAAATTAATCTCATTAGGGTTCTTATATTTTTTTGTCCTTAATTCAGAAGCATCCTTTGAAATAAAAATAAATTTAAAAGTATAATTATTATAATCTTTTATAATATCTTTATTTAATGATAATTCTATTTTTTGTTTTGTACTTGTTGCAGAAACTTGAAAAATTATTTTTTCAGTATAATCTATTAAATCAATTGATGCCACATTTTGTAATTTTGTATTCAAATTTTTTAAATTAAATCCATACAACAAATTAAAGAAATAAAGATAGAAATTTTCTGAATGCAAATGTATATCAAGAATATTTAATTTACCTCTATTAGTAATTCTTGTTTCAAGTGTACTTAGTTTTTCTTCAATATAATCAAAATATATTTTTCTATTCATTTATATTTCACAACCTTTATTTTATTATTCTACATCCATACTTTATAAAACATCTACTTTCTCATAACATTAACAGATTCATTATATTCATCAGCTTAAAAACTTATCAAGTAATCCGTTCTTGTAAAAATCTATATTCAATAATATGAAACACCTTTCAACTTATCAAGTAAATCCAATAGAAATCTCTCCCCCATATCCTACAATTTAGTTTCCCCTTTAAAAGGGGAAACAATAAATGAAGCTTGGTTTCTATTTTCTACTTAGTTTTATACATTCTTATTCCTTTTAATACATTCAAAGCTGTATTTAATTGCTTATCTTTTATCTCTTCAATCTTTTCTTCTTCTTCTTCTTCTTCTTTTTTGACTTCATCTGATTCTACTTTATCTTTTATTTCTTCTTCTTTATCTAAAGTATTTTTTACCTCTTTATTTTCTTCTTTTGTTATCTCTTCTGTTATCTCTTTATTTATTTCCTTTGTTACTTCTTTATTTTCTTCCTCATCTTCTAAATTCATTATAAATCCTTCAAAGAATTTATAATCTTCTTCTTCTTTCACTTCAATATCTGGTTTTATTCCTTTGTGATGAATACATTCTCCAGATGGCGTATAATATTTTGCTATTGTCAATTTCAAAGCATCTCCATCAACTAAAGGTAATAAATTTTGTACTGATCCTTTTCCAAAAGTTTTCTCTCCCAAAAGCAATCCTCTTTTATGATCTTTTATTGCTCCAGCAACTATTTCAGACGCTGACGCACTTCCTTCATTTACTAATACTATTATTGGTAAATCTGAATAAGAATGTCCTAAGCTTTTATACACTTGCTCTCTTCCACTTTTATCTCTTACTGTCACTATTGGCGATTTTTCTACAAATATTGATGATACTCCAATAGCTTCGCTTAATGCTCCTCCTGGATTATTTCTCAAATCCAAGATTATAGATTCTGCTCCTAAATCTGTTAATTCTTTCATTGCTTTTTTGGCATCTTCTGTTACTCTTTCTCCAAATTGAGTTATTCTCAAATATCCTACTTTGTCTTCTAACATTTCATATTTTACATATTTCAATTCAATTATTGCTCTTTTTAAAGTAACTTTAAAAGGTTTTTCTACTCCTTCTCTTAATACTGTTATAACTACATCTGTTCCCGGCTTCCCTTTTAATAAGTCAACGCAATCAGATAAATCTAAATCAAATGTTGAAGTCTCTTCTATTTTTATAATCTTATCCTTCGCTTTCATTCCTGCTTTAGATGATGGAGTTCCTTCTATAGGTGAAACTACTGTTAAATACTTCTCTTCTTGTGTTACAACCATCCCAACACCTGCATATTCTCCTTTAATATCTTCTGTAAAACTTGTCATTTGATCTTTTGAAAAATAGTTTGAATGTGGATCATCTAACGATTTCATCATACCTTCCAATGCTCCGTGTATTAGTTCTTTTTGTGTTATTTCTTTTTCTCCTACAAAATTTTCCAAAATTATATCCATTACATCAGAAAGTTCTTTCAATGAATTTATATTTGCTAAAAACCCACTCTCATTTTTTGCTATTGCTTTTTTGACTACTGAATTTGTCTTTGCACAAGTTACTGTTGTTCCTAGTATAATAATTAGACCTATCGTTGTTAATAATTTTAATATTTTTTTATTTTTCATTTAAATATCTCCTTTTCTTAATTTTTTTCCAGATTCTATTACCTTTTCTAAATCAATTTCACTTTCTTTTTCTAAATTAAATAAAGATATATATTCTATATTTCCTTTTCCCCCCATTATAGGAGAAACCTCCATATTTTCTATATAAAAATTTTTATTTTTTGCAAAATCTATTACTCGTTTTATCGCTTCTTTATGTTTATAAAAATTCTTAACTATCCCACCTTTATCCACATCTTCTTTTTTGACTTCAAATTGTGGTTTTATTAAAGCCATTATTTTACCCTCTTTTTTGAGGAATTTATTTAAATATAAAAAAACATTTGTTAATGAAATAAATGAAACATCCATTACAATATAATCAACTTTCTCATTATCTATATCTTCTAATTTTAGATTCTTTATATGCATATTTTCCAAAGATTTTACATTTTGATTATTCCTAAGTTTCCAATCCAATTGATTAGTCCCTACATCTACACTATACACATATTTTGCTCCATTTTGCAATGAACAATCAGTAAATCCACCTGTTGAAGAACCTACATCTAAAATTATTTTTCCTTCAAAATCTAAATTAAAAGTTTTGATAGCTTTTTCTAATTTTAGTCCGCCTCGTCCAACATATTTTAAATTTTTCCCTTTTATTCTTATATTAGAATCAACTTCAATTTTTGTTCCAGCCTTATCAACTTTTTGATCATTTACTATTACCAATCCTGCCATAATTACTCTTTTAGCTTTTTCTATATTTTCACAAAATCCTTGTTGAACTAATAATTTATCCAATCTTTCCTTCATTTATTTCCTTTCCGTATAAATAACTGATGTTTCAAAATTATTAAATTTTCCATAAATAAAAATTTAATTCCATCCTAAATACCAATATCAGCCCCTCCAATTTTGGAGGGGCTAAGAGTTGGAGACGTTACCCCGAACTCCACACCAAAGACGGTTTTGTGTCTATCCTATTTTTTTTACTCAATATTCTAACCTTTAGTTCCCCCTTGAAATGCAAAGTTATTCAACTACTATATATTTGCAATGTTCTTCTCACATATCCACACAATAAATTTCTATTTAGATAAAGAGAAACTGGTAAATAAAACTCGCATTCTGTTTTGTAGAACCTTAGTTAAATTTATAGAACAAAGTGCGACAACAAGTGAGAAGTTGTGATTTTTTCCATTTTAGCATTTAATATTACTACTTAGAAAAACAAACACAAAATAAAACTTGTGTCGAAATCTTAGTTAAATTTATCTAATGACATAAGATGAAAAGTAAAAATCTTTTTATTCAAAAATATCTTCATCATAAATATAATTCAACAATTCATTTTCCAATACTAATTTTTCAAATCCAAATTTTTCCGCTTTTGTCAATAATTTTTTCGTCTCAAATATCCTTCTCGAAAAAAATTCATCTCCATCAGGAATAGTTTTATTTTGTTTATAATAATCCAATAGTTGTTTTGTCGATCTTAACCTTAATTGCTTTTTTGCTCTTTTTAATCTGTTTATAATTATTCCTTGACTATAACCTGTTATTTTTTCTATTTCTTCTTTTTTAAATCCTTCATTCATTAACTTAATAATATCTTTTGCTCCAATAGGAGTAATTCTATGATACATTGCTGAATATTTATCAGCTTCATGAACTATTCTAGCTTCTCTACTTTGAGGTTTTATTTTACCCCAATTACCATGATGAGATGCTACTATATGATATATTTCTTCTTTTATATCTTTTTTGATTTTTAATTTTGTATACTCTTCTACTTCATTTAACAAAACTCTCGCTTCTTTTATTGCGATTTCTGGATGTTTTCTCATTACTAGACTATGAGATAGCTTAGAATTATTCAATCTTAAACTTCCCTTTGTCGTATCATGAATTATTACTCCAACTACTATTGCAAATAAACCTAATTCTGTCTTTCCCGTATTTGTCAAATCATTTTTCTTTATATTTCTAGTTGCTATTCTCAATACATCATATGTATGAGTCGAAACATTTATCCCTTTATCATCAACCAATTTTAATCTCTGTATTAAAGGATGTAGTAATAAACTATTTATAAAAGTTTTAATTTTACTTTCTGAACTAGCCATTTTTTCTCCCATCTACTATCTTATTTATCAAATTTTCTCCTTTTAATCCATATTTTTCTAATAGTTCATCTCGTGAACCATGTTCTATAAATTTGTTTGGAATTCCAATCCTATTAATTTTCTTTAGTATATTATTATCATTACAAAATTCTAAAACTGACGATCCAAATCCACTCTTTAATATATTTTCTTCCAAAGTATAAATATTCTCATATTTTTTTATATTTTCTAATAAATATTCCTCATCTAAAGGTTTTATAAAAACAGATGATACTATTGTCGGAAAAATATTTTCTTTGTTTAATCCTTTCTCTATTTCTAACACTTCTTTTAACATACTTCCAGTAGCTAAAATCAATGTATTTTCACCTTTTTTGATTTCATTCCATTTTCCATATTTAAACTCTATTTTCTTATCTATATTAAAAACTTCACTTCTTGGCATTCTAATAAATACTGGATTTTTTTTATATTTTATTCCAAATTCTAACGCCTTTTCTAACTCTTCCTTTGTTGCTGGTGCTAATAATACAAAATTGGGAATTGTATTTATATAACTTATATCAAATATCCCTTGATGTGTTTTTCCATCTCTTCCTACTATCCCAGATCTATCTGCAACAAATAATACTGGTAAATTCTGTAATGCTATATCATGAATCATTTGATCATATGCTCTTTGCAAAAAAGTTGAATAAATTGCTACAACTGGTTTTTTTCCTTCAATTGCTAATCCTCCTGCAAAAGTAACCGCATGTTCTTCTGCTATTCCTACATCATAAGAACGTTCTGGATTGTTTTTAAAAAAATCACCTAACCCTGTTCCCTTTATCATTGCTGCCGAAATTGCAATAATTCCTTTATTTTCTTTTGCTAATTCATTCAACTTTTCCCCAAAGACTTTGGAATATGTCAATTTCTTATTTGCTACTTCGCCAGTTTCTTTATTGAAAGGAGAAATCCCATGAAATTTTTCTTTATTCTTTTCTGCTAAATCATATCCTTTTCCTTTTGTTGTTTTTATATGAACTAAAATAGGTCCCTTCATATTTTTAATTTCTTTAAAGGTTTTAATTAATTCTTCTAAATTATGTCCATCAATAGTTCCTATATAATTAAATCCTAGTTCTTGAAAAACACTTCCTGGATTCAAAAAATATCTAACCGAATGCTCCAATCTTTTAATTAATCCAGTTATAGAATTCCCTACTCCTATTTTTTGTAATTTCTTTTCTACTTCATTTTTTAAATTTGTATAATTTTTTTTACTCATTAACTTGCTCATATAACTAAATAATGCGCCTACATTTTTTCCAATCGACATTTCATTGTCATTCAAAATAATCACTAAATTTTCTATTTTATTCCCTGCACTATTTATAGCTTCGAGACTTTGTCCATTCGCTAAAGAAGCATCTCCAACTACAGCTAATACTTTATTTTTTTTATTCGCTTCTGCTATTCCTGATGCTGCTGATATTGCATTTCCTGCATGACCTGAAATAAAATGATCATGTTTACTTTCTTTTGGATCCGTAAATGGAGATAAACCATTTAGTTGCCTTATTGTATTTAATTTATCTTCTCTCCCTGTTAATATTTTATGAACATAAGATTGATGTCCTACATCCCATAAAATTTTATCTTCTGGTGAATTAAAAACATAATGTAGTGCTATTGTTAATTCCACTACTCCTAAATTAGGGGCTAAATGTCCACCAGTTTTACTAATTGTATTAATTAATAATTCTCTTATCTTTTGAGAACTTTCTTTTAACTCTTGTATGTTTTTTTGTTTTAATTCCATTTGCTAATTCCCCTTTTATAACATAATAAATGCTACTCCAATTCCCAAAATTGCTCCTACAAAAACTTCTTTTGGAGTATGACCTATTAATTCTTTTAAATTTTCTTCTATTATTTTTACTCCTTCTTTATTCCAAATATTATTTGCTATTTTATTCAAAATACTCGCTTGTTTTCCTGCTGCTCTCCTTACTCCTGCTGCATCATACATCACAATTACTGCAAATACAAAACTAATTGCAAACTCTAATGAATTTGTTCCATTCAAAATTCCTACCGCTGTTACCAAAGAAGTAACCGAAGAGGTATGCGAACTAGGCATACCTCCTGATTCCAAAAATCTTTTAAAATTCATTTTTTTTTCTTTTATTAATGAAGTTATTACTTTCCAAAATTGAGCTATAAACCAAGAAACAAACACAACATCTAAAACTTTGTTCCCAAACATTATTCCCTCTTCCATAATTATATCTCCTTTAATTCTTCCGATATTTTTGGTTTTTTTGGATTTTCTTTAAATAATAAAATTGTTTTTCCTATAATACTTACAACTATTGATTCTGTATCTTTTGATAATTTTTCAGCTACTTCTCTTACTTCTCCATCTGAATTATTTAAAATTCTAACTTTTGTTAGCTCTCTTGTAGATAATACTTTTGATACATTATCTATTAAATTATCTGATATTCCTTCTTTCCCTACTCTAATTATTGGTCTCATCTTATTTCCTATTTTTTTCAATCTAGCAATTCTTTTACTTGTCATTTTCAATTCCATTTATTTTTATACCTCCATTATTATCGGTAATATTATTGGATTTCTTCCCGTTTTTTCATATAAATACTTACTTGCTACTTTTTGAATTATTTTCTTCAACGTAGTCCAATCCGTAATATTTTTTTCTTCACAATCTTTTAAGCTTTCTTTTATTGCCCCTGATGTATCTCTTATCAAATCACCTGATTCTCTTGCATAAACAAATCCACGAGTTATTAAATCTGGTCCTGATAATATTTTTCCATTTTCTCCTGAAATAGTTAAAACAACTATCAAAATTCCATCTTCTGATAAATGCTGTCTATCTCTTAGTACAATATTTCCTACATCTCCTATTCCTAATCCATCTATCAAAGTTAAACCAGAAGGTACTTTTCCAGCTATTTTTATTTCTTCTTCCGAAACTTCTATTTTTAATCCATTTTTACCTGCTAAAATAATATTTTTTTCTGGTATTCCTACTTCCAAAGCTAATTCTTTATGCTTTTTCAAATGCTTGTATTCACCATGAACCGGCATAAAGTATTTTGGTTTAATTAAATTTAACATCAATTTCAAATCTTCTTGATTTCCATGTCCTGAAACATGAATTCCAGCACCTTTTTCATATATAACTTCTGCTTGTGTTCTCAACAAACTATTTATATTTTTATACACTGCCTTCTCATTCCCAGGAATTGGTGTTGCTGATATAATTATAGTGTCTGATTCTCTAATTTCAATATGCTTATGTCTTCCATTTGCAATTCTAGATAATGCTGACAATGGTTCTCCTTGAGTTCCTGTACAAAGTAATACTACTTTTTCATCATCTAAGCTTTTTATATTTTTCAAATCTAGTATTGCATCTTCTGGTATATTTAAATAACCTAATTCCGAAGCAATCTTTACTACTCTTTTCATACTTCTTCCTTCTACCGCTATTTTTCTTCCCACTGCTATCGATACATCTATTATTTGTTGAACTCTATGAATATGACTTGCAAAAGATGCTATAACTATTCTTCCTTTTGCTTTTTCAAAAGAAATTTTTAATGATTCCCCAACACTTTTTTCAGGCATTGTTGTTCCTTCTTGTTCTGCATTTGTACTATCAGACATTAGTAATAATACACCTTTTTCTCCTAATTCTGCTAATTTGAAAAAATCCATTGGTTGTCCATCTACAGGTGTTAAATCTACTTTAAAATCACCAGTATGAACAATTGTACCTGCTGGCGTATGTATTGCTACTGCAAAAGCATCCGCTATACTATGTGTTACTTTTATAAATTCTATTTCAAAATATTTACTAATTTTAATTTTATCTCTGCTCTTTACTTCTCTAAAATTATATTGCTTTTCTACATTTTCTGAATCAAATTTTTCTTTAGCTAATCCTAATGTCAATCTACTTCCATACATTGGAATTGTTGCAGGAACTTCTTTATAAAAATATGGTAATGCTCCTATATGATCTTCATGACCATGAGTTAATACAACTCCTTTTATTTTATCTGCATTATTAACAGCATATTTAAAATCAGGAATTACTAAATCTACTCCTAACATATCTTCTTCTGGAAAAGCTAATCCTACATCTAGTACCACTATTTCATCTTTAAATTGAAAAAGTGTCATATTTTTTCCAACTTCTCCTAATCCCCCTAAAGGCATTACATATACTTTTTCTTGTTTTTTATTTATTTTATCTGTTTTATCTGTTTGCTCTATTTGCTCTATTTCATTTATTATTTCTATCGACTCCTCTTCTTCCTTTTCTTTTTTTCCTTTATAAAACTTTTTCCAAACCATAAATTACTCCCCGGACCTCTCCTATTTTTTGTATTGCCAATATAATTCCTGGCATAAATGATTTTCTATTTATCGAATCATGTCTAATTTTCAATGTCTGTCCTTCTGCTCCAAATATAACTTCTTGAGAAGCAACATACCCATTTAATCGAATACTATGAATATCAATATCCCCCATTTTTGCACCGCGTGCTCCTTCTATCAATTCTTTCCCTTCTAATTTTCCTCTTTTTGCTTTCACTTCATTTATTAATTTTGCTGTTTTTATTGCTGTTCCTGAAGGGGCATCCAATTTCTTAGGATGATGATACTCTATTATTTCTGTTTCATTAAAATACTTTGCAGCTTTTTGAGAAAATTCCATCATTAATACTGCTCCTATTGCAAAATTAGGAATTATCATAACGCCTGTTCTTTTTTCTTCTGCTTTTTTGGTCAAATCTTCAATATCGCTTTCAGACAAACCAGTTGCTCCTATAATTAATTTTTTCTGTAATCCAATTATTATTTCTGCATTTTTTTTCACTGATTTCGGTCCTGTCAAATCAAGAAAAACTTCTACTTTACTAGATACTTTTTTTATTTCACTTTCTACTAAATATTTTTTATCTCCAATTTTTATGGTTTCACCAACATTATATACATCCAGCACCGCTGTTACTTCCATATCTGCTTCATTTGATATTGCTTCTATTGCTTCTTGACCCATTCGCCCTAAACCGCCGATTACTCCAATTTTCACTCTACTCTCTCCTTTCTTTCTTTTTTTGTTTTTTACATCCATTTAAATTCTTTTACTATCATTGCATTATTTTCATCCAAAAAAGCTTTTTCTGCTACTCTGCCCTCTGGTTTATCTCCATCATTTTTGGCATATACATCTGCTATTCTCAATTGGTTTACTTCCATACTCAAAGCCAATATTTGACTTTTTTTATTACCATTTTTCCCCGCATGAATTAAACCTCTTGCTCTACCAAATACATATACATCTCCTCCTGCCAAAATTTCAGAACCTGGATTTGCATCTCCAATTATTAATAAATGTCCATCTGTTTCTATTTTTTGACCTGATCTTAATGTTTTTTCTATTATTTTTATTTTTTCTAAATCTTCTTTATCTACTTTTTTTTCCAAACTATCTTTCTCTTTTATTATTTTTGTTTCAACTACTGTTTTTATTTTTTCAACTTCTTTTATTAAATATAAATTATGACTATATTTATTTGCCAAATCCCATAATTGTTTAAAATATTCTTTATCTTTCTTTTCTAATAAAAAATCAATATCTTCTTTAAAAAAAACTTTATTTTTTAATTTCGTTTCAAAATCTTTTATTGCATTTTTATTATTTATTGTTATTAAAACTCCACCTTTTATTCCTTTTAACATTATTATTTATTCCTCCCTTCATAATAATCTTCCAAAAACTTTTTAACTGTTGGTCCAGCTTCTTCTCCTCCATGTCCAGCTCCTTCAAAGAAGGAAACAAATGCTATTTCTGGTTTATCGTATGGACAATAACCTGCTACCCAAGCATGAGTTTTTTTATATTGTGGGTTTTCAGCTGACCCCGTTTTTGCAGCTGATTTTATTTTTTCTAAATTAATTTGATATGCTGTTCCATTTGTTACTACTTTTCTTAACTGCTGTTTTATAATTTGATAATCTTTAATATCTAATTCAACTTTTTTTGATATTTCTGGCTTTATTTCTTCTTCGTTGGCTACTTTTTTTAAAAAATGAGGCTTATATCCTATACCTTCATTAGCAATAATCATATATATTTGTACTGCTTGCAATGGTGTTATTAATAAAAATCCTTGTCCTATTGATAAATTTACAGTGTCTCCTCTATACCATTGTTCTTTTAACTGTTCTTTTTTCCAGTTATTACTTGGTAAAGTTCCTTTTTTCTCTTCTGGTAAATCTATTCCTGTTCTTTCTCCTAATCCCATTTTTTTAGATATATCTAATATTGTTTTTCTACCAATTCTATCTCCCATTGTATAAAAATATATATTATTTGAATGGATCATTGCTTGTTCCATAGCAACATTTCCAACTCCATATGTTTTCCAATTTCTCCATTTCCATTTTCCAATTTTATAATATCCTCCATCATATATTTCTTCTTCTGGAGAAATCCCTTCTTTTAAAATTGCCAAAGCTGTTATTGGTTTAAATATAGAACCAGGTGGATATGAAGAACTTACCAATCTATTTTGTAAAGGTCTATTTTTATTATCTAATATTTTTGCCCAATCTTTTGAACTGATTTTAGACGATACTTTATTTAAATCATATTCAGGTGAACTAACCGCGGTTATGATTTCTCCCGTTTTTACATCTAATGCAATAAAGCTACCTTTTTTGGGTCCTATAAATTCAGTCACTTTTTTCTGTAAATCTAAATCTAATGATAAATATATATCTTTTCCTAAAATAGGATTCCTATTTCTTATTTTTTTTACTATTTGATTTAGAGCATTTACTTCTATATACTCATAACCATCTTGACCTTTCAAAAGCTTATCATATTGTTTTTCTATTCCTTTTTTACCTATTATATCAGTTTTTTCATATCCTTCATCTTTTAATTTTTCCCATTCTTCTCGTGTTATCTTTTTAACATACCCCAAAACATGAGATGCTATTTTTCCATTTACATATTTTCGTTTTGGATATGTCAAAATCTCTAAATAAGGATAATCTGATAATTTTTCTAACATTTTATGTGCCTTTTCTTCTAATATATCATCTATTAATAAATTTTCTCCTGTATATCTGTGTATTATACCTTTTTTGATTCTTCTTATAATATCATCTTTTTTCATTCCCAAAAGTTTTGACATTTCATTTATAATTTCATCATTATATTTTCTTCCTTTTAAATATACTAATTGATAACCTGCTACATTTGTAACTAACAATTTACCATTTCTATCATAAATTTTACCTCTTGGTGCTTTTATTTTTCTTATTCTTATTCTATTGTTTTGTGATGCTTTTTTGTAATAATCTCCTTTGTATATTTGCAAATAATACAATCTTAATCCTATTAAAAAATACGCTAATATTATTCCAACTATTACTACACTGATCCTATTTTTAGGAGTATCTCCTATTTTTATATTCATTTTCATTTTTTCACCTATCTGATATTTCATTTTCATAATAATAAAATACTATATTATAGAAAAACACAAAAAAGAATTCTTTTATCCATATCCAAAATAAAACTTCTTGTATTTTAAAAAAATATATATATGATATAAATAATAATGTTTCTAATAAGCTTATAAATATCAAATTTAACGATTTATATGCCATATGTTTATATACATAATGTATTATAATTGAATACGCTAAAAAAAACACCATATTTTCATTATTAATTCCAATAACTAAAAGAATAAAAAAAGTCCACACCAAAGCTCTAGATATATTTTTATATGCTAAATATCCCAAAAAACTTAATACAATTGCATTATAAGGATAATTCTGATACAGACAACTTTCCAATACTATTAAAATAAATACTACAAAAAAGAATATTCTATTCATTTTTTACCCTTCAAATAGTATATTTTTTATATTCATTACCTCTTCTATATTGTAAAATTCTCTTTTTTCTTTATTAAACAATTGTACAATTATATCATCATAGTCTAATAAAATCCATTCGCCCTCTGTATATCCTTCTATTCCCAATCTTTTGACTTTTGCTTCATATAAATTTTTATCTATTTCTTCTGATATTGCTTTAATATTTGTTTTTGATGATCCTGTTGCAATTACTAGATAATCTGCTAAACTACTTCCTTCTAATTCTAATATTTTTATATCCTTTCCTTTTTTTTCTTCTATCGCTTCTCTTACTATTTCTAATTCTTTAATCATTCTTTTCTCCTCCAATTTTTATTTCTATTCTATTATTCAAATCATTATTTTCTTTCAATAAATTTATTCCCAATTTTTTTGATATTTTATAAGCAGTATAATAATCTTCCTTATTATACTCAATCTTACTTTCTTTTATTTCCTTTTTTGTTTTTACTCTATGCAAATTTTGATATCCACTTTTTTGTAATTTTTCAAAATTAGCATAATCTAATCTATTATATTTTTCTATAATTATATATGTTAAATTTCCAGTATCCTTACCCAATATCAATATTACATCTGCTAATGTTGATATTCCTATTTCTTCTTTGATTTTTATATTTTTTTCTGGCATTTGAGATACTATTTGTTCTAATTGTAATTTTGTCAATTTTTTATTAATTATATATGTATAATCCGTTCTTTTTTCATAATTTGCAGGATTATATTTATATCCAAGATTTTCTGCTAATTTTTTACCTGTTTTCCCAGCATAACCACCAATACCATTTGCATTTAGTATGTCTATTATTCCATTATTTTTAATTGCAAGTTTTATATTATCATTAATTTCATTTGAAAATAATATTGATAATTCATATGTATTTATATATTTTTTTTGTTCACTTTCTAATATTGGCATATTTATTTCTTCTTTTTCTATAAAATCAAAATCTTCTTTTTCTATTTTATCATAAATATCTAATTTCTTTGGAAATATTTTATTTAACTCATTCAATACTTCTTGATATTTTTTTTTATTAATTAAATTTTCTATATTTTTTGATTTAGTAATATATAAATCTAATGGTATTTTCAAAGTAAATTTATTTCTATATACAGCATATAAATTTTCATCAGAGATATATAAAACATCTTTATTATTAATTTTGGTTTCATTAATAACTTTTTTTTCCTTCATTTCAATTTTTCCTTGATTCATTTTATTAATTTCATTGTTTTTAAAGCTTAATGTAAATCCTAAAATCATTGCTATTAGTAAAACAATTACATAAAATCTTAATTTTGGTTTATATTTTTTCCTCCCCACCTACAAGCAACCCCTTTTTAGTTTCAATCACTCTAATTTCTAAAATTTTATTTTCTTTTTCTTGATTTTCTACAAATGTTTTTAAATAATTTTCTGTATACCCATATCCATTTTCTTCCATCAAAACTTTTACTTTTTTTCCAATATAATTTCTCCTAATATTTTCTGATATTTCATTTTGTAATAATTCTAATTTATTTATTCTTTCTTTTTTAATTTGAAATGACACTTTATTTTTATATTTCGAAGCGACTGTATTCTCTCTATCTGAATATGGAAAAACATGTAAATCTGAAAATTTTATTTCGTTTATAAATTTGTAAGTATTTTCAAAATTTTCTTCTTTTTCTCCAGGAAATCCTATTATTATATCTGCTGTTAATTCTAGTTCTGGTATTTCTTTTTTGATTTTCCATAAATTTTCCAAAGCCTGACTTCTAGTATACTTTCTTTTCATTAATTTTAAAATTTCCGAATCACCATTTTGCAATGATATATGCAAATGCGGCATTATATTTTTTCTGTTTTTTATTAATTCAATTAATTTATCTGACAAATTATCTGGATAAATTGATCCCAATCTAATTCTTTTTACACCTTTAATATTAGATACATTTTCCAATACATCTTCTAAATTTATATTTGAATCTAAATCACTTCCATATGCACCTAAATTAATTCCAATTAATATTATTTCAAAAAAGCCTTCTTTTACAACTTTTTTGACTTCATTTATTATTTCTTCTAAATTTCTACTTCTTTCTTTTCCTCTTGCAAATGGTATTTTACAATAAGAACAATAATTATTACATCCATCTTGAATTTTTATATACACTCTTGACATTTCTTTTGACATCCCAAAATTGTATTCTGCAAATTCTTCTTCTGAAAATATGTCTACAACATCTATTTTATCTATTGCTTTTATTTCTTCATTCATTTGCTTTCTGATTTTTTCTATTCTTTTTATAATATCCTTTTTATCTTTATTTCCTATAATATAATCAACCTCAGATATTTCTGCTATTTCTTTTGCATTTGTTTGAGCATAACACCCCATTGCAATTACTATTGAGTTTGGATTTTTCCTCTTTGCTTTTCTCAATAATTTTCTAGATTTTCTATCTGCAATATTTGTTACTGTACAAGTATTTATAACATAAATATCTGCTACCTCATCAAAATTTACTATTGTATATGCTTTCTCTTTAAATTGTTGTCTTATACTATCAGTTTCATATTGATTTACTTTACAACCTAATGTATAAAAAGCAATTCTCTTACCTAAATTCATTTACTAAATAACCTCCTACTACAATTGCCGCAGTTTCAGCTCGTAATATTCTTTTCCCTAAAGTTATCGGCAATCCACCTTTTTCTTCTAATATATCAATTTCTTCTTCTGTAAATCCACCTTCTGGTCCAATAATATAAAGAATTTTTCTATATTTTTTTTTTTTGATTTCTTTCAATTTAAAACTTTTTTGTTTTGCATAAGGTACCAATACCAAATCATATTCTTCTAATGACAAATCATTTACATTTTGAGGATCTGTTATCTGAACTAATTCAACACCTTGACATTGCTTTAATGCTTCAATTGATATTTTTTCCCATCTAGGATTTTTTTTATCTAATTTTATTACTGTTCTTTTTGTTCTCAATGGGATTATTTTATTAATTCCTATTTCAGTTAATTTTTTTATGCTCAAATTCATATTATCTTTTTTGATCATTGTTAAAGCAATATCAATTTTCACTTCCAAATCATTATTTGCTTTCTTTTCTTCTTTTATTAATAATTCCATTGTTTTATTTTCAATTTTATTTATTATTGTTAAATATTCTTTTTCTCCATCAATTACTCGCAAATCATCATTTTCTTTCATTCTAAATACATTTTTTATATGATTTATTTCTCCTCTATCTTTTACAATTATTTTTTTTCCAGCAATTGCTGTTTTTTCAATATATATTGTTTTCATTTTTTTTCCTACTCATTTTTTTTTCATAATCATCTATTAATTCTGACAAAGTTGTAGAATATAATAATGTCATTATTGAAGCATTTATTTTATTCCAAAGATATATCGTACTACAATCTTCTTTTTTACAATTCTCTGCGGCGATATCACAATCTACTACTGATAAATCACCTTCTAATATTTCAAAAATCTCTATCATTCTTATATCTTCTGGTAATTTAGACAAATTATAGCCTCCAGATGGTCCTCTTTTTCCTTCTATTACTTCTGCTTTTTTCAATTTATTTAATATTTGTTCTAAATATGGAATCGGTATCTTTTCTACTTCCGAAATTTCTTTAATCCTAACTCTTTTTCCCTCTTGATCACTATTCCTTGCTAAATAAATCAAAGCTCTTAAACCATATCTAGTCTTTTTTGTTATTTTCATATTTTCTCCTCTATTACTTCTCCCTTACTAATCCTAAATGTTTATATGCTAAATCTGTTACCATTCTTCCTCTATGAGTTCTTTTTACAAATCCTATTTTCACTAAATATGGTTCATAAACTTCCTCCAAAGTTCTTCTATCTTCTCCTAATAACAAAGATAATGTTTCTATCCCAACAGGACCGCCATTATATTTTTCCATTATTCCATATAAAATTGCTCTATCTAAATTATCTAATCCAAATTCATCAACCTCTAATAACTTTAAAGCCTCTTGAGCAATTTTTTTTGTTATTATTCCATTCCCTCTAATTTGTGCATAATCTCTTACTCTTTTTAAAAATCTATTTGCTATTCTAGGGGTTCCTCTACTTCTCGAAGCAATTTCTCCTGCACCCTCTTTTTCTATTTCAACATCTAATATTCTAGCACCTCTTATTACTATTTTCATTAATTCTTCCTGTGTGTAGTAATCCATCCTATGAATTACTCCAAATCTATCCCTTAAAGGCGAACTTAAAAGCCCTGCCCTAGTAGTTGCTCCTATCAAAGTAAACGTCGGCAATTCCACTCGTATTGATCTTGCAGAAGGACCTTTCCCTATTATTATATCCAATTCTCCATCTTCCATTGCAGGATATAATATTTCCTCTACTGAAGTATTTAATCTATGAATTTCATCAATAAATAAAACATCATTTTCTTCTAAAGATGTCATAATAGCTGCTAAATCTCCAGCTTTATCCAAAACAGGTCCCGATGTAATTTTAAAATTAACACCCATTTCATTCGCTATAACTCCAGCTAAGGTTGTTTTTCCTAATCCAGGTGAACCATATAACAAAGTATGATCTAGTGCATCATTTCTCATTTTAGCGGCTTTAATAAATAAACTTAGTTTTTCTTTTAATTTTTCTTGTCCTATGTAATCTTCAAATTCTCTTGGTCTTAAACTTTTTTGTAATTTTTTTTCTTCCCTTAATTCATCTGGTGACAGTATCCTATCTTCCAAATTTATCACCTACTTTTATATTCATTTGCTTTTTTGTAATTCCATTCTGATGTTTCTATCATCCCTAGATCCAAATACAATTCTCCCAAAAAAACATAAATATTTTCCTTTAACATTGTATATGGCTTTTCTTTTAATATTTTTTGTAAAACATCTATTATTTTTTGTTTCATTTCTATTATTTCTCTTTCTTTCTCAGCATATCCTATATCTTTTTTATTTAATTCTTTTAAATTGTTTTTCAATTCCAATATTTTTTCATTTATTTCTTTATCCGTTTTATATAAAGTGACCTTACTTTTCTTCAATTTTATTTTCAATTCATTTAATCGTTTTATATATATATTAATATTTTTTAATTTTTCAACTTCATATATTCTTTTTTCTGCTTCTCTTACCTCTAATTTCTCAATCAATTTTTCAATCTCATTTAATTGACTCTTTAATTTCATTTTATGATTATATAAACTTTCAAAATCTATTTTGATTTCTTTTATCTCCCCCGGTTCATTAAATCCCAGATTGTTTTTATAATCTAAATAACCTTCTTTCGAAACTATTATCTTTTTAATTCCTAATGATAATTCTTTTTCAAAAACAAATTTTTCTATGATTTCTTCTTTACCATTTATATTTAATTTGTACTCTTTTTGATTAGAATGAATTATTAATTTTGATTTTGGAATCAATTCTAAATTTATTTCTTCAACTTCTTTTTCTTTGACTTCTACTTTTACCTTTTTTGAGTTATATCCTATTTTTTTAAAATCCAATGTATATTTACCGATAGGAAGATTGCTAAAAAAATATTCTCCCTCTATATTCGTTTTTTGCCATAAATTCAATTCTTCTATTACTATTAAAACGTCTTCACAATTTTCAATATTTTCTAATTTCACTTTTCCAAAAACAGTAGATACTATTGGTTTTAATTCAATATTTATTTGTTTTATCCTATTCCCTTTTTTGATATCAATTTTTTTATATAATGTATCAAACCCTTCTGCTCTTATCCTTAAAGTTTTTTGACCACTTTTTATTTCATCTACTTCAAACTTATAATATCCATTTTCTTTTTGTTTAGTTTTCCCTAAAATATTCCCATCTTCTAGTAACATTATTTGTGACCCTGCACTATAAGGATATATATTTCCTTCTAATATTATTCCGCTAATATTTCTAATCAATGAAATTTCTATATTTTTATCTGAAACTTTTATTCTTGGAATTATATATTTTTTATATTTATCAGCCTCTATTTCAACTCTATATTCTTTATTCTTATCCATTCCTTTAAACTCATATTGATTTGATATATCTTTTTCTTCTTTGAATAAAATATCTTTTTCAAACAATTTCAAATCTACTTTTATATCTTCTGGGTATATTTTTAATGAAAATTTGTTTTTTAATTCTTCTTTCTCTAAATATACTCTCGTTTTTTCTTTTCCATTTATAGTTATAGTTTTTTCATAATCTTTATAACCATAGGCTTTTAATTCAAATGTATATTTTCCTTTTTCTAAATCAGATATTTTTATTAGTTTTTTTGTATTTATTAATTTTCTTGTATATTCCAATCTTCCATTTTTATATAAATAAATATATCCATTATCTATTTTGTTTTTTAATAATATATCTAAACTGTTTTGCTCTATTTCTTTTAAATAATGAATTCCAATATCATTTTCTTTTTTTGGCTCTACCTCAAAATTAATTTTCTTTTTATATGTTCCTTTTTGTATTATTTCCGTCTCATAATTACCTACTTCTAGCTTTCTATAAAAAGCTTTTCTAGGTTCTACTATTATACCATATTTTTTATTTACAAATTTTAAAAAAATTTCTGAATTTTTATTTGAAATTATTGTTCCTTTTGTTATATATTTATTTGAAGCACCTGTTTTTTTTAAATCAATCTTTATTTTTTGTTTTTCTTCTTTTAATAATATTTTTATTTCATAGTCAGGCATTTCATCTTTTTGAAGAATCAAATTATATTCTTTATTTAATTCTAAATTTCCCAATACAAATTTTCCACTTGCATCAGTTATATCATATTTCATTTCATTCTTAATATACACAAAAACTCCAAAATTTTCTCCTTCTTCTACTTTAACCATTCCTTCTATTTCTGCCCCAATAGAATATAAACTAAATATTAAGTATAAAACAAATAATAACTTTTTCATAATATCACCTTCGTTATTAAAAATTGAACCATTCCAATAATTGCTCCTAAAATACCCCCTAATAATTCAATGTGCTTTAATTCTGCTTTTGCTATTTCTAATACAATTTTTTCTAATTTTGGTAAAGGAAATTCTTCTATTTTCCCTTGTACTATTTCCTTCAAATCCAAATTATCTTCTAATTTTACCACTATTATTTCTACTAATTCTTCTTTATTTTCTTCAATTACAGTTTTTATATATCCTTTTATTTTATTCATTAACGAGTCACTTAAAAACATTGCTGCCATTGGAAATTTCGATATTATTTCTTTTTTCAACTTATCTCCTACTATTTTATCTGCTATTTTGTCTATTTCATCTTCTAATTCCATACTATTCATTGTTTCAGTTATGTCTTTAATTGATAATAATTCTTCATCTATTGTTTTTGCTAAATTTATTGCTAATGCATTTTTTCTTCTTGGAATTACCCCTTGAAATTTAATTCCTAGTATATTTATTTCCGTATATGGTCTAAATAATAATTTTATTGCTAAAAAATTTGTAAACCATCCAATTAAAGCTCCTACTAGAACCATTATTATAAATTCTATCATCATTTCACCTCGTCTTTTATAATACCTTATTTTAACATATTATCATTGTTTTTTCAATACAGTGCGCTCTTCTTTTTAATTTTTTTATAATTTAAAGCATCCTAGAAAGATATTTCTCATTCTTTCAAAAATATCTTTAATTTATAAAAAAATCACCTATTAAAAAATTAAGGACTATGGAAACCATAGTCCTTAATTTTTTTATCTAAATACAAATGTTTTTTTAATTTCAACCAATATTCTTATTGTTATTAATAAATTTATAGAACATCTACAATAACAAAACAGAGTATTAATTTATTTATTTTTCATCAACTCCATATTTTTCTAGTAATTCTTCATCTTCTTTTTTTTCTTCTTGCATTTCAATTTCTTTTATTGATAATTTTATCTTTTTTGATTCTTCATCCATCATTATAATTTTTGCTTCCACTTCATCTCCAACTTTGTATTTTTCTTCTAAATTTTTAACAAAATCTTTTGAAGCTTCTGATATATGAATCATTCCATCTATTCCTTTTTCTACTTCTACAAATATTCCAAAACTTGCAATACTAATTATTTTTCTTTTTATTATATCTCCTTCTGAATATTTTTCAAATACTTCTTCTAAAGGACTTTTTGTTAATTGTTTTAATCCTGCTTTTATTTTTCTTTCTTCTTTATTTATTTCTATGATTTTAACTTCTATTTCTTCTTCTTTTTTAAAGTTTTCAATAGATGGATTTATCCATTCCAAATCTGATATATGCACAAATGCATCCATATCTTTTTCTAATTCTACAAATATTCCGAAATCTTTTATTTCAACTATTTTCCCTGTATGTATAGTTCCAATTGCATATTCAACTTCTACTGTTTCCCATGGATTTAATACTAATTCTTTTAAACTTAATTTCATTTTTTTTGTTTTTACATCTAATTCAATCACTTTAACTTTTATTTCATCATTTAATTGAACATAATTTTTTACAGATTTCATCTTTTGACTCCAAGAAAAATCTGATATATGTAATAGTCCTTCTACTCCTTCTTCTAATTCAATAAAAGCACCATATTTTTCTATTCTTACAACTTTCCCAGTTATTTCTGATCCTATCTGATATTTTTCTTCTACTTTTTCCCAAGGATCTTCTTGTAATTGTTTTATACTTAATTTTAAGCTTTTTTTAACTTTATTTACAGATATTACTTTTGTAGAAATTGAATCTCCTATTTTATAATTTTCTCTCAAATCATTTACTCTTTTCCAAGCAATTTCTGAAATATGTACAAATCCAGAAACATTTCCAACTTTTACAGAAAGTCCAAAATCTAGTATATCATTTATTATTCCATCAACTATATCATCTTCATTTATCTTATTTAATTCTTCTTCTACATTTTGCATTTCAACTGCTTTTCTTGATACTACTATTTTTTTTCTCTTTCCATCTTGAATATCTTTTATAATTACTGTTATTTCTCTTCCTACAGGTTCTTCTGTTTTCCCAAATCCTGATAATGATCCCGGCATAAAAGAATTATATTTTAAAATATCAACAATATATCCACCTTTTACTTTTTTCATTATTTTTCCATTTATTTTTTCTTTTTTTTCTTGTACTTCTTGCAATTTTTCCCAATTCACTTTCAATTCTACAGCTCTTCTTGATACTCTCATAAAATCTTCTGACTCTTCTCCTGTAGTAAGTATTAAAACTTCTATTTCTGTCCCTATTTCATCATCTTCTATTTCTCTTGCATCTACTTTTCCTTCACCTTTTGTACCCATATCTAAATATCCGTATTCACGGTCTTTTCTTAATATTATTCCTTTTTTTACCTCACCCTTTTCTATATTATCTGGTAAATAATCTTCTAACATCTCTTCAAATCCCATTTCTTCTGACATTGTTGCCTCCTTTATTTTTTGTTCTATCCCTTTTATGCTTTTTTCTGGTGTTGATGCTCCTGCTGTAATTCCTATTTCATTTATATTTTTTAACCAATTCAAATCTAAATTTTCTTCTGTTTCAATATGATAACTTTTTTGATTTATCTTCTTTGATATATTATATAATTTTCGTGTATTTGAACTATTATATCCCCCTACTATCAACATCAAATCTACTGTTCCAGCCAATTCTTCTACTGCAATTTGTCGCTCGTAAGTTGCTCCACAAATGGTATCTCCTACAATTGAATTTGGTAAATTTTCTTCAGCATATTTTTTTATATCATTATAATAATTTTTATTCAAAGTTGTTTGAGCTAATATAAAATATTTTTTATTTTTATCTTCTCCAACTATCTCTTCCATCTTATTTTTATTTGAAATAACAATCACATTTTTCCCATAACTCACTATTCCTTTTACTTCTGGGTGATTTTTATCCCCTATAAAAATAATATTATATCCTTCATTTTCATATTTTTGTAACATATTCCTTGATTTTTTAACAAAAATACATGCAGCATCATATATCTTTGCTTCCTTTTTCTCTATTTCCTCATATATATCCTTTTCAACTCCATGAGCTCTTATTATCACTATATCATTTTTTTTTATTTTTCCTATATCATTTTCTTCTAAAACTTCTATTTTTTTTTGTGTTAATTCTTTTATTACTTCATTATTATGGACAAGCATTCCTAACATAAACACATTTCCATCTGCTTTTCTTGATATAACCTCTTGAGTTAATTTCAATGCTTCTTTTACTCCAAAACAAAATCCCATTTTTTTTGCTTTTTTTATTTCTATTCTTTTATTCTTCATTAAATGTGTCAACTTCTATTAATTTTTGAAGTGCAGCCAAAGCCTCATCTTCATCTTCTCCATCTGCTTTAATTATAATTCTTCTCCCTTTTTCTGCTGCCAATAACATTAATCCCATTATACTTTTTCCATTTACTTTTTCTCCTGCCGTAATTAATGTGATTTCAGACTCATAATTACTAGCTATTTGAACCATTAAAGCTGACGGTCTTGCGTGCAAGCCTGCTTTATTTTTTATTTCAACTTCTATTTCTTTCATTTTAACATCACTCCTGCTAAATATTTTTTTAATATTTGCTTTGCATCTTTCGATGTTTTAACTTTTAATAATTCTTCTTTTAAATCTTTCAAGTTATTAAATTCCACTTTTTCTATTAATTTTTTTATCTTCAAAGTCAATAAAGGAAGCATACTAAAATCTCTAATTCCAAAACTCAAAAAAGCTAATATTGCCATAGGATCTCCTGCCATTTCTCCACAAACACTTACTTTTTTATTTTTTATAATTGCATTTTCAGCTACTAAATTTATACTTCTCAATACTGCTGGATGATAATTGTCATATATCTCTGATACTGTTTCACTTAATCTATCCGAAGCAAGTATATACTGAGTTAAATCATTTGTTCCTATACTAAAAAAATCCACTTCATCTATTAGTATATCTGAAATAATTGCAGTTGAAGGAACTTCTACCATAATACCAACTTCAATTTTCTCATTAAACTTTTCTTTTTCAGCCCTTAATTTTTCTTTTACTTCTTCTAATATCAAATTAGCACTTTTTATTTCTTCTAAACTGCTAATCATGGGATACATTATTTTTACATTACCATAATAAGATGCTCTTAATATCGCTCTTAATTGAATTTTAAAAATATCTGGATTTTTCAAAGATAATCTAATCGCTCTTAATCCCAAAAAAGGATTATCTTCTTCTGGAAGATTAAAATAATTTAATTTTTTATCACCACCAATATCTAAAGTCCTTATAATTAATTCTTTCTCTATTCCTTGCTCTTTTGTGACTTTTTTATAAATTTCAAATTGTTCTTCTTCTGTTGGAAAATCATTTGAATTCATATATATAAATTCTGTTCTAAACAATCCTATTCCATCAGGTTTATATTTTTTTATGTTTTCTAATCCAATAACCGCACCTAAATTTGCATTTATATTTATTTCAACATTATCTTTTGTCTTCACTTTTTTCCCTATAAGATTTTTCAATCCTTTTTGTCTAACACTAAATTCATATTTTTCATTCTCATATTTTTTTATTTCATCTTTTGTCGGTTCAATAATTACAAATGCACTTTCTTTTCTAGTATCTAATATTACATTTGTCAATTCATTCCATTTTATATCATCTATATTTTTAACACTCATAATAGTCGGGATTCCTAAAGTTTTTGCCAATATTGCGACATGAGAAGTTTCTCCTCCCATTTCTAAAATAATACCTTTTAAATCTTTACCTTCATTAAAATAGCTTAATAATATGGAAGGCTTCAAATCTTGTGCAACTAATATCTTTCCGTCCAATTCTTCTAAAATTAAATTTTTACCTTGCAAATTTGCTATCAATTTTTCTTCTATATCCTCTATATCTATTGCTCTTTGCTTATACATTGGATCATTTAATGATTTAAACATTCCTACATATTTTTTTACTACTTCTCTGATTATCACTTCTACATTTAATCTTTCTAACTTAACTTTATTTGTTATATCGGATAAAAAAACAGGATCTTCTAACATCATCAAATGAACGTTTAATATTTTTATATCTTTTTCCTCTACTTTTCCATATAATGAATCAATTAACTTTTGTATTTGATTTTTTGTATCTAATATTGCTTCTTTAAATCTTAATAATTCTTTTTCAATTTCAGATAAAGAAATTTTATATACCTTGATTTTTTCTTTTTTTCTTTTTCTATAAATAGTTTCTCCAATTGTAATCCCTTCAAAAATTGAAATTCCAGTCAATTTCCCCATAATTAACACCTCTTTTATTATTTATTCAACAATAAATTATCAATAAGCCTTGTATGTCCAATATATACTGCCAAAGCCAATAAGATTTCACTATCTTTTTTTTCTGCTTTTATTAAAGTTTTAAAATTAACTATTTCAAAATAATCTATTTTTATACTTCCACAACTTGCTTCTATATATCTATTTACTTTTTTTATTATCATATCAAATTCTTCTTTTTCTTCGATAAGTTTCTTTGCATATAATAAACTTTTTCTCAATATCAAAGAATTTTTTCTCTCTTCTTCTGTCAAATATTTATTTCTTGAGCTTTTTGCTAACCCATCTTTTTCTCGTACTATCTCAGATCTTAATACTTTTATATCTAAATTTAAATCTTCTACCATTTTTTCTATCACTCTTACTTGTTGTGCATCTTTCAATCCAAATATTGCATAGTCAGGTTTTATAATATTAAATAGTTTTAATACAACTGTCGTTACTCCTTTAAAGTGTCCTGGCCTTTTTAGCCCACATAAACCACTAGTTAGTTCTGTTAATATAACTGAAGTTTGATAACCTTTTGGATACATCTCTTCTTCTGTTGGATAAAATAAAAAATCAGCTCCTTCTGATTCAGCTAATTTTGAATCTCTCTCAATATCTCTTGGATAACTACTTAAGTCTTCATTAACACCAAATTGTTTTGGATTAACAAATATACTAACTACTACTATATCCACTTTATTTTTTATTTCTTTTATCAAAGACAAATGTCCTTCATGCAAATATCCCATAGTTGGAACAAATCCTATGATTTTCCCATCTATTTTCAACTCATTTAATTTACTCTTTATTTTTGAAATTTCTCTTATTATTTGCATAGAACACCTCCAATCTATATTCTTAACTATTATAACTCATTTTTATTTTTTTTTCAATTATTTTTATTTAAATAAAAAATAACACTTATCAATAATATCAAAATAATATTAATAATGTGTCATTATTCAATAATTATATAGGTAGTAAATAAATAAACAAAAAATAAAAATGGCTCCCCGAGCCGGATTCGAACCAGCGACAAAGTGGTTAACAGCCACTCGCTCTACCATCTGAGCTATCAGGGAACACATATAAAAAAATATATACTCAA
>Ga0307991_1000542_pt1 | contig 27205 bp, 35 predicted proteins | sample EllFjometagen131_FD_203146 | JGI IMG/M metagenome (GOLD analysis project Ga0307991, IMG submission 203146) | Marine microbial communities from Ellis Fjord, Antarctic Ocean - #131 | ecosystem: Environmental > Aquatic > Marine > Unclassified | place: Southern Ocean | collected 2014-10-08 | reverse complement strand
TTTAGTTAATAATATAAATTAATAATTCTTCAAAGGGATATGAAAGTAAGTATAACAAAAAGTGTTCTTAAAAGAGTTAAAGTTAAAGAGAGTAAAAGAGCGAGGGCTCACACAAGAGCTAATCCTCAAAGCTCTTTTAGTATGAAAGTTACTGGGTTAAGAAAGAAAAAATGAAAGAAGAAATAATTGAATGTAAAGAAGATGGAACAATTATAGGGCCGATAGATAAACTATACGCTCATTCAAAGGAAATTAGACCTATTAAAACTCATTATAGCACATGGGCTATGATTTATAATCCTGTTCTTAAAAAATATGGACTTCAACTTAAAAGAATTAAATCATATGATGGATTTAAAGATTCTAAATGGGATATGGGAGTAGCAGGGCATAATTGTTATATTGAAAAAGAAGGTAAAAAGATTCCTTTACTTTTTGATGAAAATTTAGTAAAAGAAACTGATGAAGAAATTGGGTTAGATGTTAAAATGCATTCCTCTTTAAATGAATTTTTAGAAGCGTCTAAGAATTTGAAAGGAACTATTGGATATATCTTTGAAGAATTTCATTATAAAGATTCTAGAAATAGTGAATGGGTTGGGGGAGGCTTTATATTAACGACTGAAACAGAATTAAATTTTAAAGATGAAGAGGTTTTAGAATTTAGATGGATGTCTCCTTCTGAATTAAAGAAATACCTAAAAGATGAAAAGAATTATTATGCTGCATTTCCCGTTATATTTGAGAAAGCAGAGAAGTTTAGGTTGGAATACTTGAAATGAAATACTTTATAGCCTACTTAATTAAAGGAGATGCAAAGAAATATCATAAAGGTTTAATGAATGGGCTTTTTAAGGAATTTAGAATAGATAATCTTTCTAGGAGGATTCCGCCTCATTTAACTCTTAAAGTCCCTTTTGAATTTTCTAAAATATCTGAAGTAGAAAAGTTGATAAGAGATTTTTGCAAGAAAAATAAGAAAACAAAAATTAAATTAAAAGGCTTTGGAAACTTTAATAAAAAAGTTATTTATCTTAATACCTTTCCTTCAGTGGAAACTTTAAATCTTATTGATGACTTTTTATTAAAATTAAAATCTATAAAAAATATTAGTTGGAGTAGAAATGAGATAGAAAGCCTTCATTTACATTCAACTATTGCAATGGGAAATATTGGAGTTAAATTTGATAAGATTTGGAAACATCTCTCTGAAAGATTTCCTGATTATGATTTGGAGTTTGACAATATATCTATTTTAAAAAAAATTGGTGGGAAGTGGGAAGTTCATAAAGAATTTTGTTTGGGCTAATAATATAAAATTATCTTAATCCTATAAAATTTATTTCTTTGGATTCTTTTCTGGACAATATAAATTCTTAAAAATAGATAATGTTTTAAGATTTTATGGGAGTTTATCAATTTGTAGATAAAAATCTTGGAATAGAGTATCGTTTTAAAGATGATGAAAAATTTAAAGAAAGACTTCTGAAAGATCCTAAAATAAAGGTTTATGGTTTTTCACCGATGTTAGGTAAGGAGCGTATTTTGGACAAGGTGGTAAATAAGGCAGAGTTGGAATTTAACGAGGCAACAAAGGAAGTTGCTAGAAGTAAGAAATCATTAAAATATCATAAATTTTGGAATTATCGTAAATTTTGGAAAGAACAAACACAGGAAAATTCAAGCATAACTAAAACAGGTCTTGGTTTAGGTCTCTTGTATGGAGGAATTTTTGCATTATCAAAATATATTTTAGGTGATGATGTTGGAGACGCTCTTTTTTCAGGATTTGAAATCTTTTTAGGTTTTAATGCATTGATTCAAATGAGAGAGGAATATATTAGAAATGTAAATAAAAAGAGAATAAATAAAAAATTAATACATTTACGTAAAGAAAAAACCTATAAGGAAAGGATTTACATTAATTCTAAGAATTCTAAACTTGAGTTTGTTCTTGATGAAGATGCAAAAAAGGTTGGGGGCAAGTATAAATTATTTGATGAAAGTATTGTTAGTAATCTTTTTGTGGATAGATATTTAACAAATCTTGATTTTGATGAGCAAAATAAGCTTTTAGAAAAAGCTTATTTGAAATGGATGTAGAATAATTAGTTAATTATAAAAACAAAATTTCATTTTTAGTGAAATGAAATCCTCTCAAAGAAGTACTCTTATTACTCTTTTTGTATTTGTGTTGATTTTAGTTGTTCTGGCAGGCTTTCTTTTTAATGGATTTGAAATATCTGGTAAAGTAGTTCATGCTATTGATTTAGTTAAAACAAAATATTTTTTATATGAACAGGAAATTGTTGGTGAATTAGAGCACGTTGAGCATAAAATTGAAGTTGGAGCTTATGAGTTTTATTATGGAGTGGATAAAATAGAACAAGATATTATAAAGAGTATTGAAGAATTTGCTAAAAGTGTAGAGATAGATGTTGAAGAAGATAATGGGGCACATGACCAAGCAGGTTTAGAGGAAGAAATAAAAGAAGGTAAAAATCTTAATTGGGATGAAGTTTGTGAAGAAGTTATGATTAATTTAAATTATTGTTATGTTAATGGAATTTCAGTTGATGAATGTGGAATTCAAATATACTCTCAGTTAATAGAAATGTTTGATATATCTAATGCTCAAGTTTTAGAAGTAGAAGAGAGATGTTTGAGTTAAATGATTAAATCTAAAAAATGTTCTAGATATTGGAGTTAATAATGGGAAATATATTCTATGATATATTTTTATATAAATATCTAATATAATAATTGGAATTGTATTTGTATTGCATTGTTTCTTTGGAAAAAAAGGTTTTTCACTTACGATGAAATGTGGAGATAATAGTTAAGACAAGAAATCAAAACATTTAAAAGTAGGAAAGTCTTACATTCTTACATAATGGAAATAACAAAAATAAGTTCAAAAGGCCAAATTGTAATTCCCAAAAAAATAAGGGCAGAGTTAGAAATAACTGAAGGATCTGTAATTGCTATAGAAAAAATCAAAGACCTTGTTGTAATAAAAAAAGTAGATAATGCTTTGGTTAATCAATTTGAAAAGAGTTTACAAGATCTAAAATCTGGGAAAATAAAAAGAGTTGCTTAATTGCCTAATAAACTATTAATATACTTTTCAAATTCTGGCAAGTATTTTATTATTTTGTCGATTGTTTGCTGTTGTTCTCTTTTTCCTCCAAAAGCGACAATTAAAATTGCAGATAAATCTTCATAAATGAGATAATAAATTCTTTTTTCTTTTATTCTTTTCTCACGAAAAAATTTATATTTTATTGGATCTCCTGTGTAAGGATTTTTTTTAAGTTTTAGAAATATTTTTTTAATTTTGTTTGTTTCAAATTTAGATAATTTTGAGATCTCTTTTTCAAAGTTTTTAGTTATATAAACTGCATAAGTCATATTTTAATGAAAGAAAGTAGTTAATTAAATTTATTGATTATCTTCTTGTTTTTCTTTATTTTTTTGATATTCTTTTCTCTTTTCTGCCCATTCTTTATTTGATTCACATTCTGGATTAAAACAAAATATCCAAGGCTTTTTACCTTTTCTTAAACTCATTAACATTGGAAATCCACAATGTTCACATGTTTTATTAACTCTTTTTATTATTCCATTTGGAGGAAGTGAAAAAGTATTTTTACAATCAGGATAAGCATTACAGGCAATAAATTGTTTTCTATTTTTTTTAGAATAGGTTATTGCTAAATCTCCTTTTTTACACTTTGGACATTGCATTAATGTGTTTTCTTTTTTTTCAATTGCTCTTTGTATTATTTGAGCATCCATTAATTCTGTTCCTATTTTCTTTTCGTGTTTTTTAAATTGTTCTGCAATTTGTGTAATTGAATCTTTTGCTTTATTTAAAATCTTTTCTTCTCTCATTTCTAATTCATCTTTTTTTGCGTCAACAATATTATCCATTTCATCTTGCAATTCTTTTGTTAAATTTTCATCAATAATTATTGGAGAATATTTTTCTAAGGTTTCTATTAAAGACATTCCGAATGGTGTTGCTTGAATTGATTTTTCTCTAATATATCCTCTATCATAAAGTGTTTCTAAAATACTTGCTCTTGTTGCTTTTGTTCCTAGATTTCTTTTTTCTAATTCTGACAAAATAGATGCTGGAGAAAATCTCTTTGGAGGTTGAGTTTCTTTTTCATCTGTTCTTTGATTAGCTATTGTAACTTCCCCTTCAACATCTGGTAAATCTATTTCTTTTACTTTTGAAGGATAAATTTCTAACCATGCTTTCTTTTTTATAGCAGAACCATTTGCTGAGAATGTTAAATCATCAACTTTTGTAGTTATTCTTTTTCTATCAACAATTGCGTCTTCACAAAATAAACATAAAAATCTTTTAACAATTAATTCATATATTTTTTCTTCATCACCTGATAAAATTTGTTTGTTTCCTGTTGGATAAATTGAAGGATGTGCAGGATCTTCTTTAGCGCCTTCAATTGGTTTATTTCTTTTGAGTAATTTTGCAACCTTGTATGTTTTTTTAAGTTCCTCTAAAATTGCTTTATAATCAATTGAATCTGGAAGTTTTTGAGAAGAAGTTCTTGGATAAGAAATTAAACCTGCTAAATAAAGTGATTGTGCTGATCTTAAAGTATTTGTAGGGGTTATTCCATAAAGCTTGTAAGCTTCAGTTTGTAAATTTGTTAAATTAAAAGGGGGATTTGGAGAAATTTCTTGTTGAGTTCTTTTAGTTTGTGCTTGGGCTTTTTTTCCAACTAAGTTTTCAAACTTTTCTAATTCTTTTTTAGCCCCATTGGGGATCCCTTTTGGGTCATATATGTCTTTAACATATTTTAATTCAATTTCAGGCTCTTTTAAATTTATAAAAACTTGCCAAAAAGGTTCGGGTTTGAATTTTTTAATTTCTCTTTCTTTATCCACAATTAATTTTAATGTTGGACCCTGAACCCTTCCAATTGACATTATCTTGAATTTTCCAGTTGTTTTAATTGCGTTCATTAATGCTCTTGAAAGATTAATTCCATAAAACCAATCTAAATAATGTCTTGATTCTCCTGCAATTGCTTGCCCCCAATGAATGTGTTTTGATTTGTTATCATAAGCTTTGTTTAGTTCTTTGTTTGTTAAAGTAGAGAATTTCATTCTATTTGCATCTTTTTGATTGCAAATCATTTTTACAATATTTATTCCTATTACTTCTCCTTCAATATCAAAATCTGTAGCTACTGTAAATTCTCCTGCGTTTTTTGCTAATTTGACTAATGCATCGTGATATTTTTTTGAAAAGTCTTTTTTTCTAACTTCTGAATTTTGGACCCATGAAATATCAAAATTTGGAACTTCTGAACCGCTTTGATTTTGTTTTAGTGTAAATAAATGTCCTACTGCACAAGCAACAATTAATTTTTTGCCATCTCTATCTACCTCATAGTATGGAACAGTATTAAGATTTCTTTTTGTTGAAATTCCTAAAGCTGTAGATATTTTTTCGGCTGCTTGAGGTTTTTCTGTAATTACTAGTTCATATGAGCCTTTTTTTAAGAGGGATTTAGGTAATGTTTCTTTCACAATTTTTTCTGTTGTTGTTTTAGCTCTTTTTGAATTTTTTTTTCTTTTTTTATTGTTCTTTTTTTCAACTGCTTTTTTAACGACTGTTTCAGAAGAAACTGATTCTTTTACAAGTTTCTCTGTGGTGGTTTTGGGTATGTCTTCAAAGCCCACATCATCTTTTACAAGTTTCTCTGTTGCATGTTTTACACTTGTTTCATCAATAGGGAAATATCCTTCTACAGTCTTTTCTTGTTTTGATTTTGTTGGTTTTTTGTTCATTTTAGTCAATTTACAAAAGGCAATGGTTTTTATTACTTTTTGGTTTTTGAGAGAGCATAACAATAATACTTTTAAACCCTAATTTGATAAGAAAATCATGACAACTAAAATAAATTATACTACTAATATTGTGGTTTTAATGGTAATGTTAGCACTTTTATTAGGTTTAATTTTAGGAGGAGTTTTTTCTATTGTAAAAGAAAATTCTAAATCAGGATTTATTAGTGCAGATGTTTCTGAATCAACTCATGGACATTATTTTGCAGAAGAAACAGTTCTTTTATCTGAAGTAGATTATTGCACTTGTGATAGCTCTGTTCCCAGAAGGATTAATCCTAGAATACTTCCAGATGAATGTATAGACTATAAAACAGATTGGTAATTTTTTTTAAGAATTTTAATTTTTTAGATTTCAAATATTTTTGCTTTTCTTGCAACATTCATAACAGTAGTTTTTCCTATCTTTTCTGTTATGCCTCCACCTTCATGTATGTGTCCGCAAATTAAAACATCTGGCTTAAATTTATCCATTGCTTTTCTAATTCCTCTTGATCCTGGAAACCCCATTAATTCTATTTTACTTCCTTCTGGAGGGCAATGCGTAATCATTATTTTCTTCTTTAAGTTTTTAATATCTTTATGAGCTTTACTTAATTCTTTGTAAACTTGTTTTTCATCTTCATAAAATCCCCAATCAGTTGTTCCTGAACCAAAAAATCCTATTTTGTTTTTTGAGTAATTTTTTTTATGCATATCAATTACACCTTTGTAGACTTGTGATAATTCTTCAGATATTGTATCTGGATCATGATTTCCTTGTATTGCTAAAACCGGTGTTTTATTTTTTAAAAAAGGGGATACAATCTTTTTTGTGGGTTGTCCAAACCAAGTCCAATCTCCTGCAACAATCACCATATCTACTTTCTCTTTTTTAGCTTGCTTAGCTAATTTGTTTACAAGTCTTGAATCTCCGTGTAAATCTGCAATTGCTAATATTTTTGTTTTCTTGTTTTTTGGCATGGTTTTAAATTGTAGTTATTATTAATAAGTTTAACTATATACTGTAACCTCTATATTGTAACCATCTGTCTCTAACATATAGTTCTCAAAAGCTTTAAAAGGAAAACTATATCTGAATATATATATTGGAGTAACTAAATAAAATGAATAACAATTTTGATATCTTTTTTCGAAGGAAGCCGGCATTAATGCTAGTGTCTTTGAAGAAAAACACAAGAATGAGATATGGTAGTATTTTGGCTAAGGAAGTAGATTGTACTTATAGCCATGCTGTAAAAATCTTGCAAACATTGGAAGAATTGAAGTTAGTTGAGTTTGATAAAAGAGGACGTATTAAGTTAATCAAACTAACTAAGAAAGGAAGAGACGTTGCTGACGCAATTGAAAATATACAAGGTTTGGTTAAGTAGAGGTGATTGCTACTGAAACCCCCCTTGAAGGGCTTTTTTTAAATTTGTTAATTTGTTAATTTTTTTATATTTTATAATTCTATGCTGTTTTGTAAAAAGAAATAATTTTCTAAATTAAAAATTTATGGCCCTGAACTGAAATGTGAAATTTCGTTAGCAGTACCTTAAATAAAAATTTATGGCCCTGGAGGGATTTGAACCCCCGACACCTAGATTAAGAGTCTAGTGCTCTGACCAGGCTGAGCTACAGAACCATATAAAATATATTATTACTAGGTTTAAAAGATTTTAGAATTTATAAAAAGAGATTATCGATAATCTCTTTTAGTTTCGCCGCACTTTACACACTTAAAAAACTTAGTTTCAGATTCATCTGAAGATCGTGTTTGTACTGTCCAAAAATAAGCTTTTCCATGCCCACATTTCTTACATTTTTCATTTACAATAGGCATAGTATCTGCAACATTACTTTTAACAACAGGAATTTCTTTTTTTTCATTAATTTTCTCAGAAGTTGTTAATTTTATTTTTCCTTTTGCAGAATAATTACATCTTGGGCATCCGTCATTTTTTCTCTTTTGTATTAAGACAGCTCCGCATTTTGGACAGAATTCCATTGTAAATATATAAGAATATCCTTTAAAAATGTTTGGTAAGATATTTAATTAATTTTTCTGACAAAATCCTCTATCTAAAGAGGATTTTGTTTTTTCAAAAAATATTAATTTTACCCAACCAAAATAAGGAACAAGTTTAACAGAAGCTTTGCCAACCAATTGGTTTTCAGAGATGGTTTTTTCTATTGATAATTGACCATTGTTATTATCTCCAATTGTTGCAAATGTTAATCCTTGTTCTGTTTGTTTTATTTCTACTACCCGATGTATTATTGGATTTCTATAGTTTGCATTAAAGATTATTACATCTCCTACTTGTATTTTCTCTGGTTTTGCTCTAGTTATGAATAAAATATCTCCTTTGTTAAAACCTTTTTTGAATATAAAATCATTAAATTCCATTTCAGAAATACTGAATTTATTGTATTTTTGGTCATGGTCTTGCCACCAAGAAGTTTGATTTGAAAGCAAATTTCCTTCATGGTACATTGAACAAGATTCTACTATTACTAAAGGTAATGTCGTACCAGTTGTTAATGTTAAAATTGGGAAAAATAATCCTTTAATTATTATAAATAAAAAGATTATTGAGATAAGCCACCCTTTGAAAGAATCTTCTCTCCAAAATACATTCCAAAAGTTATCCCAGAATTTTGTCCACGCTTTTTTCTCCATATTTGAAATAAGTTGACGGGGTTTTTAAGAAGTTTGGTTCAAGAACTTTTATTAAGATATAAAGTTGATAATTATTATGAAAAAAAAGACAATTAAATTTATTTATATTGGGATTGCTTTATTATTTTTTGTTGTTTTTATGCTTAGTTTAGTTTTTAGAGAACAACTTACAGAAATAATTAATGGAAGCTTGAAAATATATGGATTAACAATTTTATTTTTAGCTTCAGGGATTCTTGAGGGTTTTCCACAATATCTTGCTCCTCAATTACTTGCATTTAATGCAGCGCTTTTAGGTTTTGGTTTTTTTGAAACTGTGCTTGTTCTTTATATTGGTTCTATTGCAGGTTCTGTAATTGGTTTTGAAATTGGATATAGATTTAGAGAAAGTGTTTCACGAGCTTTTTTACAGGAAAAAAATGCTAAGAAATTAAAAAAATGGTTTCATAGATGGGGGGGTTGGGTTGTTTTTGTAACGGCAATTTCTCCTTTGCCGTATATTCCTTTGTTTTTTGGAGTTCTTCATGTTAAAAGAAAACATTTTTGGTTGTTAGGAGTTTTGCCGAGAATAATATATTATTTTTATATGGCTTTGATTGCTTATGCTGTTTTTTGAATAATTAATTATATGTTTTGAAGAGGATAAATGCTTAAATATTCTTTTCCAAGTTTTTTTCTATGGAGTTAAATGATTTGGATTTTTTGCAAAATGAATTATATATAAATAAGGAGTTTCCTCTTTGGTGGAATTTTAATTATCCTAAAGATGAAAGAAGATTTATTCCTAATTTTAAAACCTTTCAAGAAAGTTTAATCAATGTAGGAAAGATTGATGGTTTTGAATTTAATGTTTCTCCTGCAGAATATGTTCCTGTAACTATTTTACCTTTAGAAGTTGGTGGTAAAAATTTTAATTTTTTTGTAACCATTAGACCATATACTCCTAAAGAGGTTTGGGAAGTGAATGATTTTAAGGGGGCTTTAGAAGATTTGGCTTTAGAGATACATTCTGAGAAAAAATGGCCGCTTAAAGATATGTTTTTACCTCATCTTAGAGGATTTGCAAAAGAAATGAAAAATAATACTTTGTTTTATTATGATTATCATTTTTCTGAGAATCTTGAATTTGGGAAATTAGTCAGAAAGGTTTTAGATGAAAAAGGTTTATCTCTTATTGGAGGAGTTTCTTTTATTGCTTCTCCTGGAGGAGTTTATTTTGGCGATAAAATTGAAAAGGTATTAGAAGACTCTAAAAGTTTTGTTCATGCTAAATATAGTCGTAGGGGATTGTTAAAATTTAGTGAACAAAAACTTCCAGATAGTTTTAAACAAGTTCAATATAATGATTTTAAAATTTCTAATGAAAATTTATTTTCATATTTTCCTTTAGTGGTTGATGAGGTGGAAGGGTCTATTCCTTTTGCTTTGTGCAATAATGCTTTTGGTAAAAAGGGGGCTTTTTGTTTAGGGGTTTGTATTGGAGAGAATCAGTTTACAGAAATTAAGGATAAAGAGATTGCAAGAAAATATTCTTTAAAATTAAGTGAGATTTTTGGTTTTGAAATTAATCCTGTTATTTTTAATATTGCTAAAGGAAGTCATAAATATGAAATTTTAAGACCATAACTTTTAAATAGTATATATCTCTGTGTATACACATGATAGATATATTTGACCATAAAATTTTATGTGAAAGTTGTGGAAAACAAATGCAAAAGATTGAGATTTTGAAAAATGGATTTGTTTTAAGAGCTTTAAGATGCCCACAAAATCATGAAACTATAATCCACCCAGAAGATAAAGCAGAGTATGAAAACTTTATTCAATTAAAGAAAAAAGAATATGAAGTTAAAATGAGAATGGTTGGAAATTCATATGCTGTTTCTATTCCTCGTGAAATTGTTGATTTTATGCAAGAGCAAGAGCGAATGATAGATAATATGGTTAAGTTATCTTTTGAAGAAGCAGGAAAATTAAGATTAATGTTTAATATGCCTGAATTAAATGAAGAGTCTCGGTTGATTAAGTCTCGAGAAGTTAAAGTTGTAAGAGAGGGTAAAGTTATTCATGCTAGGCAATTTTTAGATTCAGCTAATCCTGAAAGAAATAAAACAGAGATTTTAAAAAGAGGTAAAGATAAAATTTAAAATGGCAAAGGAAAATCAAAAGCCTCAATTAAAAGTAGTAGAAGCATTACAAGATGATGCATATAAAGGAATTGCTAGGGTTGACCCTGCGATTATGCGGGCTTTAGGATTAAATAGAGGAGATCTTATTTCAATTAAAGGTGGACGTGAAACAATTGCAATAGTTGATAGGGCTTATCCTGCAGATGTTGGTGAGAGTATAATTAGAATCGATGGTATTTTGAGAAAAAATGCTAGGGTTGGAATAGGAGATGTTGTTTCAGTTTCTCCTGCTAAATTTAAAGAAGCGAAAAAAGTTACAATTGCCCCTGCTCAAAAAGGAATTATGGTTCAAGCAGATTCAGATAGTTTAAGAAAAGGTTTGTTAGGAAGAGCAATGGTTAAAGGAGATTTGATTGTTCTTGGAGGAGTTCAAAGAAGAAAAGATTTAATGAATGAAGAATTTGGAGACTTAAATGATATTTTTGGAAATCTTGGAGATATTTTTGGAGGAATGGGAATTGGGGGTTTAGGTGGAGGAGGAATTACGCAAATAAAATTCTTTGTTGTTAATACAAATCCAAATGTTCCAGTTATAATTACAGAAAATACAGAGGTTGTTTTAAATCCAAAAGCAGTTGAGATTAGTGAAGATAAAATTCCAGATATTCATTATGAAGATATTGGTGGATTAAAAGAAGAAATTAAGAAAATTAGAGAGATGGTTGAAATCCCTATGAAACATCCTGAAATTTTTCAGAAATTAGGTATCACTCCTCCTAAAGGTGTTTTATTACATGGTCCTCCTGGAACAGGTAAAACATTATTAGCAAAAGCAGTTGCAAATGAATCTGAAGCACACTTTATTTTGTTAAATGGTCCTGAAATTATGTCTAAGTTTTATGGAGAATCTGAAAAAAAGATAAGACAAATTTTTGAAGAAGCTGAGAAAAATGCACCGTCAATTATTTTTATAGATGAAATAGATGCTATTGCGCCTAAAAGAGAAGAGACTCAAGGAGAAGTTGAAAGAAGAGTTGTTTCTCAATTATTAACTATGATGGATGGTTTAAATTCTCGAGGAAAAGTAATTGTTGTGGGAGCTACAAATAGAGTTAATGCTATTGATCCTGCATTAAGAAGGCCTGGAAGATTTGACAGAGAAATTGAGATTAATGTTCCAGATAAAGATGGTCGTTTGGCAATTTTAAAAATCCATTCAAGAGGAATGCCTTTGAAAGATGTTAAATTAGATGATTTGTCTAGATTAACTCATGGATTTGTTGGTGCTGATTTAGAATCATTAACAAAAGAAGCTGCTATGAATGTTCTTAGAGTAAATTTACCTCAGATTAAATTAGATGATGAAGAAATTCCTCAAGATGTATTAGAGAAATTAATTGTTACACATGAAGATTTTACAGATGCTCTTAAAGTTGTTCGACCAAGTGCTATGAGGGAAGTTTTAGTTGAAACTCCAAATGTTGGATGGAAGGATGTTGGCGGTTTAGATAAGATTAAGAGAGAATTAAAAGAAGCTGTTGAATGGCCAATGAAACATCCTGAGAGTTTTGTTAGACTGGGTATTAGGCCTTCTAGAGGTATTTTATTGTATGGTCCTCCTGGAACAGGTAAAACTTTATTAGCAAAAGCAGTTGCAAAAGAATCAGAAGCTAATTTTATTCAAGTTAAAGGTCCGAGTTTATTGTCTATGTGGGTTGGTAAATCTGAAGAAGGCGTTCGTAAGATTTTTGAAAGAGCTCGACAAGTTGCTCCGTGTATTGTGTTTTTTGATGAAATAGATTCTTTAGCTGGTAAAAGGGGAATTGAATCAGGAACTAAAGTTACTGAAAGAGTTTTAAATCAATTATTAGCGGAGATGGATGGTTTAGAAGATTTAAAAGATGTTTTAGTTATTGCAGCTACAAATAGACCAGATATTTTAGATCCTGCAATTTTAAGACCTGGAAGATTTGATAAAATTTTATTGGTAAATGCTCCTAGTGAAAAAGGCCGTGAAGGAATATTAAATATTCATACTTTGAAAATGCCTTTAGGTAAAAAAGATAAGGAACTTACAAAACCAGAAAGAGAGAAATTTATTAAAGAAATTGCAAAAGAAACAGAAGGTTTTTCTGGTGCAGATTTAGAATCTGTTGTTCGTGAAGCTGCTTTACTTGCTTTAAGAGAAGATATTAATTCTAAGATTGTAACTAGAAAACATTTTGAAAAAGCTTTAGATAAAACAAATCCAAGTGTTACAAAATCAAGTCTTGATACTTATAAAAAGATTGAAGATAGTTTTTTGAAATCTACTCGATCTGCTTTAGCAAACCAAGGTAGTTATTTAGGTTAATTCTTTAATTAATATATCACTTTGTAGTAATTACAAATAACAATATTTAAATAGTCTTTTTGAAATCTTTTTTTATGGGAGAAATAGGTATTATTGTTGGAAGAGGTAGTTCTATTAATCAAAATGAAATATCAAGAACTTTGTCTAAAAAAGGATATTTTGTTAAAAAAGTAGCAGAAGATTGGCCTAGAGATGTCTATGTTTTTCATAATAATAAAATAATTTCAAATGATTGGAATGTTCCATATAATTTTTTAGGAGATGGAGGAAATATCCAAGTTTCAGATGATTTTGTTTTAATCTCAGATACAGCTTTAATTGATCAAAATCTTAATGAGGAATTTAAAGGAAAAGGAGATCTTAAAAATTTAATTTTACAAAAAGCAGAAAAAGAATTTGAATCTAAAGTTTATCTTTCTCCTACTGATTTTGAATCTAAGAATTCTGCTAGCCCTCATATTGATCTCTATACTCTTTTATTGCCTAATTCAAAAATTTTAATGTTTGACAATAAATTTGGAAAAGACGCAAATAAAAATTTTGAATATAATAGAATTGCAGAGGAAAATGAATTTAAATTTTTTGAATATGATTCTGGGAAAGATGATGTTTGGTATGGATTAAATAGTTTAGTTTTAAAGAAAGGAGAAAAAGACATTGTGGTGTTAGAAAGTCAATCTAAAAATTTAATTAAGTTATTAAATCAAAATAATGTTGAAACAATTCCTATTGAAATGTTGCAATCTTTGTATCCTGCAGGAAGAATTCATTGTCAAACAAATACTTTTAAAAGAGAGGATCAAAAAAAGATTGATTATTTCTTTTAATCTTTTTTGTGAAGTTGATATGAAAATTAATGGAAATGTTCAATTCAGTGTAAGTTCTTTAATAGAAAATAGCTGATTAATCTTTAGTTGTAATTGTTGTTTTGTTTTCTTGTATGAGGAATGTATTTTAAAAAATTGAGAAAAAAATTTAAAGATTTAAAAATAGTTTTAGGAGATATTCATAAAAATAAAGGCATTGATTTTAGTTTGTTTAATAAATTTTATTTTTCTAATGTTTTTAGATATAGTGCTTCTGAGGGGTCCTTAGTGGTCGTAGAATAACTTCTTAAAGAATCTTTAATTTATCTGGCTTCTTCAGAAAATTCTAATGTCTTAAATGTGAATTTAGAAATCTTAACAAAAGATAGTGATTTCCCTAAAAAAAATTAAGGGGGCATTAATCATTTTTGGAGTTCAGTTGTTTTTGTTAAAAATTAATCTTTAGTGTTGATTAAATTTTTAATTTGTTTTTTTAATTTCTTAATTCTATTTAAGATATTTTTTGTATTTTGAATAGATACGTCTTTTCCATAATAATTTATTGCATTTCTTATTTTTCTTAGATTATCAAATTCTTCTGCTTTGCTATTTTCATTTAAAATTTCTTTTAAAAATGTAGTATAGCATTCGTGATTGTATATTTTATATCCTTTTTTTAAAGAAAGTGCCTCTAATAGTTCTCTTAGAGAATCATATGCTAATGAAATTTTAGATATTGCTGTTTTTTCATTTAGTTCCAATATATTTGAACAAATTAATTTGTTTTTGCTTGATTTTGATAGTGAGATTATTAGATTGTCATCTTTTTTAATTTCTTTTATTAAACTTTTTTTTATACATTCTCTCCAATCCATTATATTTTTATTTCCCCTTTTAATTTATATCCGTTTAAGATGTTATTTTTTAGTTCTTTGTTTTTTATTTCATTTATTGATTTAAACCAAAAAATTTGAATAGGTCTTTTTAGGTTATGTTTGAATTTCTTTAAATCAGTCTCTTTTTTTTGAGAAATTATTGTTATGTCTATATCTGACTCTTTTTTACATTCTGCTTTTGCTAGAGATCCGAATAAAATTATTGTAGATTCTATAAATTCTTTTTCTATTAAATTTACAAAAGGCTTTAATTTATGATTCCAGTAAATTCTTGATAAATCTACAAATTCTTTACTTTGTTTGTCTGCATAGAAAAATATGTGGTTAAAAGATTCTTCTTTTTTCAATAGGCCTAATTTATGGTATTTTTTTAATAATTTTGAGCTTGTGGGGGGGGATTTTTTTGATAATCTAGAATATTCCCTTATGCTTATTCTTCTATAACAATCTTCAAAAAAATACTTTAAGTTGTTAATTATTTCTAACATGTGTTAAATAAAATTAACAGTAGTTTATAAATCTTTAGTTGTAATTATTGTTTTATTTTCTTGTATGAGGAATGTATTTTCTGCTTGTGATACTAATCCTCCTGAAGATTCAATTAATTGTGCAAAGTGATGGATTATTCCCTGGTTTTCTAATTGTCTTAGTGCGAGCAATGCTTTTGTTCCAAATTTTTTAACTAACCATCGTGAGCAAAATGGAAGAGTTGTATATTCTTCTGCAATATATTTTAAAACCTCTTTTGCTATTGGACTTCTAATGTTTCTATAATTTTCTAATTGATAGATTCCAGAAGATCTACTGTCTTTTACTTTTCCTGTTCCTGTTGTTGCAAATGGTTCTACTGCAAACAAACCTTCTCCTAGGCTGAAATTTGATTTATTATTTATATTTGGTATTGAAACTCCTGCATGCAAATTATATTGTTCCATTGAATGTCCTGAAAGATTGACGATGGAGTTATATCCTTGATTATTAATTGTTTTTTCTATTATTTCTCCAATTTCTCCTAATGTGGAATCCGGATTAATTGATTTTTCAATATTTTCCAAAGCATCTCTTGATGCTTGAATTAGTTTTTTATTTTCTTCTGAGCCTTCTAAATCTAATGAAAATGCACTGTCTGAAATATAACCATCAACATGAACCCCAACATCTACTTTTAGTAATCCTTTTGCTTTTGTTTCATCGTCGTGAGAAGGAGTATAATGTGCTGCAATTTCATTTATTGAAAGATTTGTTGGAAAGGCTATTTTTCCTCCAAGTTCATGAATTTTATTTTCAATTTTCTCTGCAATTTCTAAAAGAAGCATATCTTTTTTTATGATTTTCTTTGCATAAAGTTTTACTTGTTTTGAAATTTCTCCTGCTTTGATTATATTTTGAATTTCTTGTTTATTCATTTTATTCATTTTGTAGAAATTCAAATATTTCTTTTTGTTTATGACTATTCAATCCCACATGAATTTCTCCTGTTGAAGGTTTGGTTTTAAGGAATTCTCTTTTTATTAATTCTTTGATTGCTTTTTTGTGCTCTTTTGTTCCCCTTATATGCGATGGAAGTCCTTTTTGTAAATTTTTTATCTCAGTGTGCCTTCCTCCCCATATATTTAAATTAATTAATTTTCTGAGAATCTTTTTCATAATTGCAATTTGAAGGCCCATAAATTATTTAGTTAATTTATCTATTAAAATTTATTTGATCTTTATTTGAAACGTATATGTTCCATAAAAGGAACATTTAAATAGTTGTGTTTTTTAGAAGATTATATGGTTCAAACATTGTTTAAAAGAGTTATTGGAGATACATCAAGAATAAGAATCTTAGAATTTTTAATAGAGGGTAGAGAGTTAGATTACAGTCTTTCAGATATTGCTGAAGGTGCTGGAATTGGAAGGACTACTTTGTTTAGAATCTTTAATAATTTCTTAAAAAGTGGAATTGTTGTTCCTACAAGAGTAATTGGGAATGCAAAATTGTTTAAATTAGATATGGAAAGTGTTTTTGTTCAAAAATTAATCCAAGTTTTTGATGAAGTTATTATGCCCAAGAAAAAGGTTTTAGCTTAAAATTTTAACAATCACATCCACAGGTTTTTATTTCTTTGCCTAGGAAGAAAAAAGGAAATAAAATGTCGCTAGTACAACAGGGGATTATTACTGCTAAAATTATTATAATAAAGATACCTATAAAATAAATTAAAGATAATTGTGAACTAAATGCTAAAATATAAAAGATGCTTGCAAATACTGAAATGCTTACATGTACTAAGTGGGGTATTTTAGTTAATCCTGTTAAAATTCCTATAATTGAACCTATTAAGGCAGACAATATTATTATAAGAGGAATTTTAATTAAAGGAAAATGAAAATGCATTTTTAATTGTAAAATTTCTCCTCCGAGATAAGGAAATATAACATCACTAATAGACCCAATAATTATTGCTCCAAAAACACCTATAATTATTGCTTGAAAAATATTTTTTTTATATTTATAAAAAATTGCGGACGTTACAATTGCAGATACAATGACATGTAAGGGGTGTAGGATGTTAAAGATGTTTTCTGGGATATTTTGTTTAAAAAAAGAAACAAATAAAATTGCAATTATTATTGCAAAGGCTGTTGCGAGTGCGGTGAATGGTAGATGGTGCTTTAGTTCATGGGTAAATTCTTTTATTTTAAATTTCATTAAAAATCTCCTAAAGTCATTTGTTTTTTACCCTCGATAACTTCCACAATATTTATATTAAAAACTTGAAAGATATTTTCAACTGCTGGAAGAATTTGCTTTTTTAAATAATATTCTTTATTATATTCTCCTTTTTCTTCTGGAAGTTTTACTTTATCTCTAACTAATTTTGTTTTTCCTTTTGTTTCTGCAATAAAATATTTAATAATATTTCCTTGGTCAATTGGAATATTTTGTTCAATCATTTTTCTGGCTGCAATTACATGAGGAGAAATTGCTTTATATTCTGATAAGGGTTTTTTCAATTGTGTTTTTATCATTAAATCTTGTTTGTCTATTTTTCTTTCTTTTAATTGTTTAATAATCTTTTTTAGGAATTCTAAGGCCTTTTTTTCATTTCCTTCTTTTAAAATAAGTCTGATTATTTTATCTTGGACATTTCTTGCCAAAGTACACCAATCTCTTCGAACTGTTTCAAAACCACGTATTTTAATTTGATCTTTTTCATCAACCATTGCATATTTCTTTTTTGCTCCAGTTGTTCCTTTTCTGGTCGTTACCCATAAGCCTCTTTTGAAAAAACCTTCTAATTCTAAATGCATAACTCCTGGAAGATCTTTATTAAGTTTGTTAAGAAGTTCTAGGATTTGTTTTTTTGATTTTTTGTTTGTTGTGAATGCAACGCTGTCCGTGTTGTGAACTAAACAATTATTTGCAAAGAATCTATGGATTTTATCCACTTCCACATCATAAACATATTTTGGGGTTTTTATTTCTTCAATTTTTATAACTTTTTGAGTATCAAATTCAAAATTTTTAATTAATTTCTTTTGTGTTGCTTTTGTTTTTATATTTCCTCTCTTATTTTTTCTATTTAATAAAAATCCTATTTCTTTCATGAATTCTTCTTTATTTTTTATTATTAAATTTTTTGAATATGTTTTATTTCCATAAATTTTCTTTTTTGTTTTATATGTGTTGAGAGTGTTTTCTTTGAATATTGAATTTGAGATTCCTAAGAAATATAGTAAGTTTTGGGAATTCTTTAAGAATTCTTGATTTATAGACGTTAGTTTTATTATTGGAGCATTGTTTCTTAACATGACTGTTCCATCTGCAGTAAAATAACCTCTTAAAAAAGAAGAAATGTTTTCTTTTTTTTCTTTTAATATGAATTTTGGAAAATCTTTTTTATTATCTTTTTTACAATGTGTTTTTACAATATCTATTAGCTTTTGACCATTTATTTTGATATCCCCTTTTCTTGTTTTACTTTCCCAGAAATTTTTAATGTACCCTTTTTTTTGTAATGGGATTATTAATTTATCTATTAGCTCTTTTTTGTCTAAACCTAATGAAAGGCTAAGATAATAATCTTTTTTTAATTTAGATTGCAGTTTGTTTTGGGCAAAACTTCCATCTCCAATAAATAGTCCCAAGAATTCATAAATTTCTTTGAAGTAGTTCTTTGAATCTTCTTTTTTTTGAGGTATTTTTTCTAAAGATATTATCGTGCTTGCCTTTTTTTTAATTTCTTCAGGTTTGATTTCAATAAGTCTGTTTAAGATATCTTTTTTATTTTTTTTAGATTGGTTAAATTTGCTAGATTGATATCCTATTAAAGAATGGTCTTCTGTTACATCGATGTTCCATTGATTTGTAAAGTGTATCCGATACATCTTTTTATTTGTTTTATGTCTCATTACATATTTTATCGGTTTAAAAACAGATTCTCCTTTCTCATTTATTGTTAATATTTCAATATTTTGTTTAAAATTATATTCTTTTTTTACTAAATCCTTTGAGTCTGTTTTTTCAAATAGGTTTTCTATGTCAATCTCTTTTATATCTCCTTTTTCTTTTATCCATATTTTAGAATTTCCAGATACACTGTCACCATAAATAACTTCATGACCGGCTTGTTTTATTTTTTCAATTGTTTCAATGTTAAACTTTCTTACAAATGCTAAAATTGTTGAAGAAGTTTCCCAAGAATAATATCTTGCTCCGAAAAATCCAACATAGCCGTGTGCAGATGCTGAAAGAAGTTTAAATGCATTACTTCTTGCTTTTGTGATTGTACTTGGTGCTTTTTGATATTCTGCTTTATATTGTTTTCTTTTTTTAAATATTTCTTTTAATAATGTTGGGAAAAATCCAGGTTCTTTTAAGAAATAAAAGTTTGTTTTTTTATTATCGATTTCTATGTCTGGAGATTTGTAGCTTTGTTTTTGAGATTTTTCTAATAATGTTGCCTTAGATAGGTTGTATGAAATAATAATGCTTGTGTGCATTGAAGTAAAATCAAACATTGCTAAATCATTGTATAAACCCGGTTTAGGTTCATATACAAAAGCTCCTTGAACACTTCTTCTACTTCTTCTTTCACCTATTTCACTATGTGTTGGTCTTCTTTCAGGGATTTCGTTAAATTGTTCTAAATGATGGAGCATATAAGATTCAATTTGTTTTGATAAACCATTTCTTGAGATATCATAAATTGGTTCTTTTATGATTTTTGAAAATTCTTGCATATCTGGCCAAAATTTCTCAAATAATTGCAAAGTTAAAACAGAGTCGTGTAGATTATATTCATAGTATTTTTCCCATTTGTTTTTGTCTAATTTTGAAGAGTGTTCGATTGTAAAAGGTTTTTTTGTGTCGTTTAAAAATTCTTTTGAAACTTCATTTAATGAAAGTGTTTCTGACTTCATATATTGGGCATATGTTGTTCTTATGAATTTTAATATGTCTACATGAACAATTCCTTTAATTTTTGCAGAAGTATTTATTCCAGAAGAAAATCTTGGTTGTGAATTATCTATTCCTAAAGGTAACCTTATTTTAAATTTATCAGCCCTTGCTTTTATATAGGGCATATCAAAACCATCTGAATAATATCCTATTAGAAAATCTGGAGATTGCTGTTTAATATGTTCACAGAATTTTTGTAAAAGTTCTTTTTCATCTTCTACAAATTCAACATATTTTTTGTTTGTTTTGGTTAAACTTTTTTTCCAAGTAATTACTTTTTGAAAATTTTTAGAAACTAAAGAAATCATTAAAATTTCTCCTTTTCCTATTTGAAGTTCATCTGTTTCAATATCATAAGCCATTGTCCTTGGAGTGAATTTTTTTTCTTTTAATTCTTTAAAAGATTCTAATTTTATCACAAAATCTGCATTTAGAGAATTGTCTATTCCTCCAAATTCATTTGAATTATTTAGCATTTGACCTTTTATTTCATACCAATTTAAAGGTTCTAATTTTTTTTCAATAATATAATGAGTTACATAACCTAAATCATATCCTCTTCTTTTTTGAATTTCTTTTTGCCCTAAGTGATCTGCTATAGCATGTAAATCTTTGTAATTGTCTGCATAGATTTTTAATGCTTTTACATCTTTTTCTAAGAATTTTTTATTTTGAAGTTCTATTTTTTGTATTTTTGTTGTTCTTCCTGCTTTGTTTATTTGTATTTTTTTTGTTTTCTCAATAATTTTGTTTATTTTTGAGATAGAAATATTCTTTTTTAAAATAGCCCATAAATAAACATCACATGTATCAATTACACAAATCTTTTTGTCATTATTATCTCTTCCAATTACTAGAGCGTGATTTTTGCCTTCAAAATCAAAATAGTCATAATCTATGGGAATAAAAGAGGTTTTCATACTAAAGTATATTTTTTTGAGATTATTAAGGTTTTTATTCAGAATATACTATGTTTGTTACTACTTCTAAAAGACAGGTGTAGAAAGCTTTAAATAGCGTTTTAGAGTAGATATAATATGGAAAGAATACAACATAATTTAGGTGATGAACTTTCAAATTTAAATTCAGATGGAACTCCAAAAAATACTTTTTGGACAGAAGCAAATTATACAACAGCTTTGGAGGAAGAAATGCAAGAGAAAGAAGGAGATTATTTTGAAAAAAAGAGGGTTGAAATGGGAAAATCCTATTTTTTAAATAAAACTAAATTATTAAATGTAAAGAGTCTCCAAGGAATTTCTCCTTTTATTGTAGAATATGTTCAAAAATATGGTTATTTGAAGATTATTCCAGATTCTAGGGATTTTTCAGAAGGGGGTTCGGGAGTAAGAGCTAAGACTTTTTATGAAATATTTAGTTGTACTTTTGAGGGAAGCGACATTCCATATGATAATTCTAAGGAATATTATGAAGAGATAAATCAAGATATGAAGCAGACTTTAGAGACTTTAGTTAAGCCTTTTATTGTTGAAGAAAAAGGTTCTTCTTGGATAGTTAAAGAAAGTAATCAATAATTATTTAATTGGATAATTCTATGTTTTTTAATGGGATTAAATATACGTGAAATTATTCTTCGAAAAGAAATTAATATTTTAAATTTAAAGGGTAAAACTCTTTGTGTAGATGCATATAATGCGCTTTACCAATTTTTATCTACTATTAGACAATATGATGGAACTCCTTTAATGGATTCTAAGAAAAGAATAACAAGTCATTTGTCTGGTCTTTTTTATAGAAATATTGCTTTGCTCTCAGAGGAAATTAAATTAATTTATGTTTTTGATGGTAGGGCTCCAGATTTAAAAGCTAAAACTCATAAGAAAAGAGAAAGTGATAGAGATGTTGCAAAAGATAAATATGAGCAAGCTAAGACACAAGATGATTTTGAAACTATGAAAAGATATTCTAGTCAGTTAATTCGTTTAAATGATGAAATGATTGTAGAGAGTAAAGAATTGTTAGAAGCAATGGGAATTCTTGTTGTTCAAGCAGATGGAGAAGGTGAAGCAGAATCTGCTTATTTATGCAAAATAAATGAGAGTATTTATGCTTCTGTGAGTCAAGATTATGATAGTCTTTTATTTGATGCTCCGCTTTTGATTAGAAATTTAACAATTTCAAGAAAGAAAAAAACTCCTGCAGGTTATATTGAGGTTAAACCTGAAATAATTGATTTAGGTGAAGTTTTGAAAGGACTTGAGATAGGTTTGGATCAATTAATTTGTTTAGGAATCTTAGTTGGAACAGATTATAATCCTAAGGGGATTCCGGGGATTGGGCAAAAAAGAGCTTTAGATATTGTTAGAAAGTCTGAGGACCCTAAAGAGATATTTGAAAGTGTTCAGGAAAAAATTGATGTGCTTGAAAAAGAAGATAAATTTAATTGGAAGGAGATTTTTGATTTATTTAAGAACCATAAAGTAAAAGATGTTGAGTTAAAGTTTCCAAAAGTTGATTTTGATAAGATTAAAGAGATTTTAGTAGATAGGCATGAATTTTCTTTAGAGAGGATAGAAAAGCAATTTGATAAGTTTAGAAAACTAGATAAGAAGAAAAAACAAAAGAGTTTAGGGGATTGGTTTTAATTGATTTATAGACAAATGTCTTAATCACTTTAAGACTCTTGACTTAAAAATAGAAAGTTTTATAATAGACAAATGTCTTAATGATATATGTATGAAAAATATAAAGATATTTTTGAGGAAATTGAGGATGAGATTAATAAATCTTTAGAAGATTCAAAAGGAATTTCAATTCATCAAAGGAGATTATCTTTCCTATTATCTCTTGGTTTAGTTAATTTAATTGAAATTTATTTAATTAAAAAGAATGTTTTTAAACAAGGGTCTAAAATAAATTATTTATGGCTGAAAAAGAAGAAGGATAATGTAAAGAAATTTATCGCAAATCAAATAACTTGTCCCATTGGGAAATTAAAGGAGTTAGATAATATTTTAGATGAGACTTATAAAATTGAAAAAGACAGGAATCTTTTAGCTTATGGAAAAAGAGTTTCAGAGAAGATTTTAAAAGAGAAAATAGATATTTTTTTAAATTTAAAAAAGGAGGTTTTAGAAAATGACTAAAAATTATCAGAGTTATGCTAGTTATTTTGTTTCTTATCTTTTAAAAAATTTTAAAGAGATAAACAATATTGAAAGGATAATTTTGTTTGGGTCTGTGGCAAAAATGGAAGCAAATAAGGATAGTGATATAGACCTTTTTATAGAGGTTCAAAAGAATAATAAAAAATTTGAAAAGAATATTGAAAGGTTTTTAAAATCTTTTTATAAAAGTAGAGAGGCCTTGGTTTTTAAAAATAAGGGAGTTGATAATAAAATAAATATTCTTGTTGGCAAATTAAAAGATTGGGAAGAATTAGAAAAAAGCATAGGTAGCACAGGGATTGTGTTTTATGGAAGAATTGGTTCCTCAAGTGTTAAAGGTAAAAAATATTCCTTATTTTTTTGGGATAAAGTAGAAAAAAATAGGGGGGCTTTTTTAAATAAGCTTTATGGATTTAAAACTAAAAATAAAAGATATTCTGGTTTAATCGAAAATTTAAATGGAAAGAAACTTGGAAAGAGTTGTATGATTATTCCTGTTGAACATAGAAAAAAAATAACTGATTTGATAAAACATTATAGGGTGAATGCCAAGATAATAGAAATTTATTTTGAGGAATTTAGATAGGTTGTTTTAATCGTTGTAATTGGTTAGTGGTTACATATAGAAAGATTTATAAAGTATTTAATTTTATATTTTTTATGGCAATTAAATCAAATATACCTATATATGGAGCAAATATTTTTGCTAAACCTTTTGCAGACTTAGTTATAAAACCTGTTGCAAAAGGAATAGAAAATTTAACTAAAATGAATTTTCCACAAGCATTTAAAGGATTAAATTTTGGAAATGGTTTGAATCTTTATGGAGGAATTTATTTTGCGGCTTTAGATTTTTTAGGAGCATGTTCAGATAAAATAAAAGATAGTAAATTTACAAATTTATCTAAAATTGCAGGTGTTGGAGTTTATGGCCTTTCTACACTTGGAGGTTTAGTTGAAACATTTACTGGAGATTTTAGTGCTTTTCCAAAAACAATTTTAGATGGTTTAATGACTTATCAATTAGGAAAAGATTCTGTTGAACATTATAATCAATCAGGAAATGATTTATTAGATGATGCTAATCCTAAGAATTGGTTTTAGTAATTAAAATAGTTTTATTTTAATTTATTCTTTTTTGCAAGTGTTCTATTCTATCTTTCAATTCTTTTGATTGTTTTTGTATTTGAATATTTCTATTATATTGCCTATACCATTCTTTGTAGGTTTCATTTGCTTGTTTAGTTCTTGTGTTAAATGCTGAATCTGATTCTCCTTGTCTTGGACCTTTTCTACTAGCAGAAGTCCATCCAAGTTTTGTAGCTTTTTTATGAAGTTCTTTTGCTGTTATTAATCCTTTTTCATATTCTTTTGTTAAATCTAGATATTCTTTTTGAAGTTTTTTTATTCCCAATTTTCTTGCCAAATTATTTTTGTTGTCTCCACCACTTTTATCTTCTTTATCATCTTCTTCTTGTTTTTCTGCATCTTTTCCAAATACAGCAACAATTCTGTAGTCTCTATCCATTTTTAGGTTTATAGAATTTCTTTTTCCATAATTTGCCCCATTTATTGACCAGTATTTTATTTGTCCTTTTCTTATTTTTATTTTTACTTTTTTTCCTGATCTTAAATGATACATTCCTTGGATAAAATTTAATTTTCCTTTTCCTTTAATTTGTATTAAGAGTCTTACTTTTCTTTTTTTCTTTTCATCTGGGGGTAGATCTCCTGGAGGATTTTTATCTTTTGGGGGTCTTGGACCGCGTGTTTTCTTTTTCTTCTTTCTCCACCATAACCCTAGTCCAATAATAAAAACAATAACTCCAATCATAATTGGAATCATTGGATCATATGCTAAATTTGTTAATCCTGTAATTATTAAAATTAATCCTACAACCATAAGTAACATTCCAATTCCCCAAATCACAAGAATGAGAATTGCTGCCCCTGCTCCTACCCAAGGTAAAATTGAAAGTATTTGTGCAGGATCTATACCCAATCCGTAAAAAACATTATCTAAAAATCCTGGATATTTTAAAGAAGAATAATAAACTATTGCTATTGAAACTAATACAGCAACGATTGTTCCTATAACTTTTTGTTTTTTGAAAAATTTTGTGAAAACAAAGTTTGTAACTCCTAAAAGAATTAAAAAGGCTATAGCCCAAAATACAAATGTTGCATCTATTCCAGAGAATATGTTCCCACCAAAACCTCCTATTGCCATGATTATAATTAGCATTTTGTTTTTATAAATTCTATGATAAGCTTTAAATTGTCTTTTTTGCTTTTTTTTAAAAAGATTTAAATAGTATCAATATATTATATTATCAATTGATAAATATATAAAATGGTACAAAAAGAAATGAATTTTAACCTCAAAGAGATTTTAACGAGAAGTCCCAGATTGAATACTGTGATAATGGTAGAGAAATTTATAAAAGATAATAGTGGGGATTATAAAAAAACTTCTTTATTTAACGGTCTCCCTAAAAAAATAATGTGGGGAACATTCAATGTTATTTTAGAATATCTTTGGAGCAATAATAAAATTGCTTTAGATAAAGAAGGGAACATTGTTTACATTTGGAGTCCTGAAGCAGCTAAAAAATTTAGAAATAGAAAGAGGATAAAATTATGATAAAATCATCAGAGGTTGTTTTTGCTAATGATTCTATTGAAAATGAATTTAATAGCTTGGGTGAGAAAGATAGTTTGAAAAAATTTCTTAAAAGAGCTATTAAGGATATTCAAAGAAATGCTTTTTGCGGAACAAGAATTCCAAGAAAGTTAATTCCAAAGGAATATATTCAAAAATATAAAATTAATAATCTTTGGAAATATGATCTTCCAGATGGATGGAGATTAATTTATTCAATTGTTACACCAAATAAGGTAGAGATTCTTGCAGTTTTAATGGAATGGTTTAATCATAAAAATTATGAAAGGAGATTTAAGTATTGAATATGAAAAAATACCGGTCTTTTAGTGTGCTTGGAAATTTAGCTATTGTAAATTTTCCTTTTAATACTAAACAAGCAGATAAAAAGAGATTTGCAAAAGAACTTTTAAATAAAAATAAATCTCTTAAAACTATTGTTGAAAAATCAGGTATTTTTAAAGGACGTTTGAGAAAGATGAAAACAAAGCATCTTGCAGGAGAAAAAGTAAAAGAAGTTTTGTATAAAGAAAATGGTTGTGTGTTTAGGTTTAATATTGATGAAACATATTTTTCTTCTAGATTAAGTAATGAAAGAAATGAAGTTGCTTTGCAAATTAAAAAAAATGATGAGGTTTTAGTTATGTTTGCAGGTGTTGGACCGATGCCTATTGTTATTGCAAAGAATTCTAAAGCTAAAAAAGTTTATTCAAATGAAATTAATCGTTTAGCCAATAAATATGCTAAGTTAAATATTGAGTTAAATAATCTTAAAGATAAAGTTGAATTATTACCTGGAGATATTAAGAAAGTTGTAGAAAGAATTAAAGGAGGGTTGAATGTTAAGGGAAACCTGGTTCCCTTACAATTTGATGTCATTGCAATGCCTCGGCCTCAATTAAAAGATAGTTTTTTAGAACAGGCATTTGATTTATCTAAAAAAGGCACTCGAGTTTATTATTATGATTTTTGTAAAGTTCAAGATTTAAATAAAATTGTTGATAAAGTAAAATTAGAAGCTAAAAAGGCTAAAAAGAAGATTAAAATTTTAAAAATAAAATCTGCAGGAGATTTAGCACCTTATAAGATTAGATGTAGAATTGATTTTAAGATTTTATGATTTTGGACCTATTTTATAAGTTCGCCTGTTGCAAGAAAACATCCAACTTTAGTTCGGAGAGAATTGTAACTAAATTGTAGGCGAACTTCAGAAGATATTTATTTCTAAGAA
>Ga0307991_1000540_pt1 | contig 27316 bp, 27 predicted proteins | sample EllFjometagen131_FD_203146 | JGI IMG/M metagenome (GOLD analysis project Ga0307991, IMG submission 203146) | Marine microbial communities from Ellis Fjord, Antarctic Ocean - #131 | ecosystem: Environmental > Aquatic > Marine > Unclassified | place: Southern Ocean | collected 2014-10-08 | reverse complement strand
GCTTCCCATACCAAAATCGGAGCCAGAAGACATCTGTCCTTGATTCGAAGAAGGAATCTGTTGTGGCGATCCTGAGCCGGGCAAAATTGCCTCCTGAGGACAGGCCTGGACGCATCTACCACAATCCACACACTGATTACTAATAACAGCCTTGCCCTTATCCATTGATATTGCCTGAGCCGGGCAAACTTCAACACAAACACCACACCCTACGCATTTTTCTTTATCTACTTTAAACATCTTAGAACCTCCTTTGTTAAGTGATTGCCAATATTACTATTCCTTTATATTCATTACTATTGCTCATTTAACCGAGTAAAATTTAATATAAAACACTCATTATAATAACCGCTGTGGAAACATTCTGCAGATAGTTTATCCTTTAGCGCAAAACCTGACTTTTTTACCTCTTTCATAACAGCTCCTAATTCTATCGATGCTAATTCCATTAAAGGATAGTCATCTTTATAATGTTTTGGATAAAGAGAAAAGAATCCTTCTGGCTTTAAAACCCTATAGACCTCATCATACATTGGTGTCCTATTTTTCATATAATGAACAACATCGTAGCACAAAACAACATCCAAAGAGTTATCTTCTAAAGATACCTTAGTATCTCCGTTTATCAGTTCTATATTTTTCAAGCTGAATTGTCTTGCTGTTTTTTCTAATTCACTTAGAACATTTTTATCTTTATCAAAAGCATAAACTTTATTTTTACTACCTACAATTTTTGCTGCCGGAATCGTATAATGACCAACTCCACAACCAAAATCTAGAACAGTTTGCTCTTCTTTAAGGCCAATCTTTCTTAAAAACTGCTCTCCGTCTTTCTCCAACCATTTTTCAACATCATCATTCATGCTTACATACCATGTTATGTTATTTTCTCCAAAACCTTATCCATCGAAACAGTGTGTAAATTAAGGCCTAGATTTTTTACTGGATCCGCACCTAAAGCAAGCCCTAAAAGCTGAGGATAAAGAATAATAGGAAGATTATGTTGTTTACCATATTTTTTATTTACCTCTTTCTGCCGATCGTTATACATAAGATAACAGGTCTGACATTGAAGAACCATCGCATCTATCCTTTTATTCTTTAAATTATCAAGTTTCTTCTGCACCAACGAATGGACCAAATCTTCAGAAACAGGAAAAACCTTTCCTCCGCAACAAAGATTAAGAGTTTCATAATTAACAGGCCGCGCCCCTATGGCAGAAATAAGCTGATGAAGTGACCTGGGATTATCAGGTTCTTCAAATCCTTCAAAAGCGGACTTTGGCTTTAAATAATGGCAGCCATAATGAGGGGCAACACGTAGTTTTGATAAATCCTTCTTTGCTTCTTTCTTTATCCTTTCAATACCTAAATCTTCATAAAGAACCCTTGAAATATGCCTTACTTTAACATTTCCTTTATATTCTAAGCCTATTGTTTGAAGTTTATTATTTATCTTATCTCTTGTTTCTTGATCTTTTAATTTCTCTGCGGCCTCTGATAGTGCTCCTGTACACGCTGCACAAAGAGTAAGAATATCTAATTTTTTATCTTCTGCTAAAGCCAAATTTGTTGCTGCCATCAAAAGCCCTGCTTCTATACTCAAATTAATCTGATTAATACCACAACAGATAAAATCTTTAATATCGATTATTTCAATACCAAAATATTTACAGATCCACCGAGCAGATATCTCATATTGAGGAACCTGAGTCGGGGTGGTGCAACCTAAGAATAAAGCGTATTTACTCATTTTGGATCCTCTGCTTTAATTTTATCGGCACCGCTTAACTCGATTATCTTTTTTGCCTTTTTACCATCTAACTTTAAGGAAGGAAGCGCAAGTTCTTCTCTTTTTTTTACCCATTTTTCTTCTGTAGAAAACACTATGCCTGTTTTGGCAACCTGCTCTGTCTGTTTAATCCAGCAAGACGGAGCATAACCTTCTTTCGCCGCTATATTCTTTAAAACATTCAACACATTAAAAAACTTCACATTTTGCGGACAGCGCTGTTCGCAGTTGTGACAGGTAGCGCAATACCAAATATAAGGACTATTTAAGACCTGCTTTCTCATACCTAGCCTTACCATCTTAGCTAATTTCCTAGGGTCATATTCAGGAAATACCTCATGAATAGGACACCCAGCAGTACAAGCCCCGCAGCTAAAACAGGCGTTTAAACCGCTTGCATCCGGATGTCTCATAACTTCAGACCTAAAATTATGATCAAAATCAGTTGAAAAAACTGTCTGTTTAGATGTAGCTACTTTTTTTATTTTATTCATCAGTTCCAAGTTCTTCTTCAAGCGCTTTTTTCAATTCTTCCTTTTTCGGCACTCCCATAAATTTAAGCACGCCATTGATAGCTATAGCAGGAACTGACATAATACCGTACCCTGCCGCTCTGGTAGTATCAACGGTTATATCCACTTCTTCCACTGTCATCTCACCCTTTAATTCTTCGGATAATTCCTTGAGCATCTGTTTTGCCACCGGACATCCTACGCATCCCGGAGACATAAATTCCTCCACATAAACTTCTGACATAGCTGATACCCCCTTAATTTGCCTTTTTTGCTTTTACTACAGCCTCGGGAAGTTCTATTTCACCTTTTCTTAACTCACTATCCGCGCAAGAAGCAGCCGCCTTCGCCTGAACGATTGAATCAGGAATATCTTTAGGTCCCTGTGCCGAACCGCAGATATAAATACCCCTGACACTTGTCTCGACAGGCCGAAGCTTAGGATGAATTTCTTTAAAAAAGCCATTTCCATCCAAATTTATTCCTAAAAGTTCTGCGAGTTGTTTTGTGCCTTTAGATGGCACGGTTGCACAAGACAAAACAACTAAATCTACTTCCAACCTAAGGAGCTCATTTATATCAGAATCCTCAACCTTTAAAATAAGATTTTTTGTTCCTGAATCTTCAATAATCTCTGCGGGCCTGCCATGAATGAAATTAATGCCGATTTCTCTGGTACGCTTGTAATATTCCTCAAACCCCTTGCCGGTAGCGCGCATATCTATGTAGCAAATATAAACTTGAGTATCAGGCAGAACCATATCTTTAATTATCTGGGCATGCTTTAATGCATACATGCAACAAACAGAAGAACAATATCCATTCGCATTCTCATCACGTGAACCTACACATTGGATCATTACAACACTACGCGGCTCCTTTTTATCTGTAGGCCTTAAAAGCTTGCCTCTCGTAGGACCGTCTATATCAAGAAGTCTTGCCAGCTGAAATTGCGTGATAACATTGCCGTATCGACCATATCCGTATTCGGTCTTCTGGACAGGATTGTACTCATCAAAACCTGTAGCTACAATAATGGCGCCTACTTTTAACTCTATTGCCTTGGGTTGCTGATTAAAATCTATCGCTTGAGCAGGACAAACTTTCTCGCATATTTTACAAGAACCTTTCTGGAAATAAAGGCAATTTTCGATGTCTATAACCGCCTTTTTAGGTATCGCTTGATCGTAAGGTATATATATTGCCTTACGTTCACCTACACCTCTTGAATATTCATCATCAATCATCTTTACAGGACATTTTTCGATGCACAATCCACAGCCGGTACATTTTTTTTCATCAACGTATCTGGGCGTTTGATCAACTACAACACTGAAATTACCTACATGGCCTGTTACATTTGTCACTTCTGAATTAGTTAATAAATTTATATTTGGGTGAATGTTGGCATATGCAGTCTTAGGAGCTAATATACAAGGGGCGCAATCATTTGTGGGAAAAACCTTATAAAGCAATGCCATTTTCCCTCCAATAGTCGGTAATCGCTCTATAAGATACACCTTATAGCCTTTATCCGCTAAATCCAAAGAAGCCTCTAATCCAGCCACCCCGGCTCCAACAACCAAAACCGACGGATTAACCTCTATAGTAACCTTGGGAATTATCCGCTTTAAACGCATTCTTTTCACAGTTTGCTCAATAAGACTTTTGGAATTATCTAAAGCCTGTTCCCTGTCAACCTTACTCGGACTGCCAAACATAGTCCATTTTCTAATATCAATTAAATCTACGAATGCTGAATCTATCCCTAAAAACTTTGCACACCGTTGAAAAGTCAAAAGATGCAAGCCAGGATCACACGCGGCAACGATAATCCTATTTAAATCATTATCTTTTATGGCATTCTGGATAGCAATCTGTCCTTCTTCAGAGCAAGAAAATTTATTATCCGTAACAAAAACAACCCCTTCAAGTTTTCTTGAATATTTAAGCAGAGTATCTATGTCCACGCCTCCGGCAATATTCTTGCCGCAATGGCAGATAAAAACACCTATCCGTTTTTCCTTTTTATCCTGTGCCATTCTTATATGCCTCTTTTCTCAGATATATCATTAACCGCAACAGCCGCCTGGGCAACAGCTGTGACTACCTGTTTTACAGGATGATTAGTTACGTCACCAACCGCATATACGCCATCAATATTCGTTCTTCCTTTTTCATCAACAATTATATAGCCCTTTTCATTTATCTCTATCCCAACCTTTTTTGCTAGCTGACTATTAGGAATCTCTTCTAACTGAAAAAAGACACCATCGGTCTCTATTTCTTTGATCTCACCAGTATTCTTATCGGATAAAACGACACTCTTTATCTTAACATCTCCTTTAAGCTTTTTTACTTCTACATTGTTTAAAATTTCCGCTTTCTTTCCTACTAATCTTTCTATAAGAATCTTCTCTGCTTCTATTCTGGGCCTTAAACATATCAAAGTTACTTTTGATGCTAAATTGGAAAAGTATACAGCAATCTCTGCAGCGGGACTCTTTTCTCCTATTACAATTACTTTCTTTCCTTTAAAAAAGGCTCCGTCGCAAACAGCACAGTAGCTAACTCCCTTGCCACGAAATTCATCTTCACCGGAAACTCCGAGTGTCCTTGGCATCCTGCCTGAAGCAATAATAACTGCGTCAATCATATATTCAGATTTGTCTGTTTTAACTATTTTTTCTCTACCTTTAAAATCTAATTTAACCACTTTTTCAAACTGATGTATCTCTCCTCCATATCTATTACATTGCTCAACCATCTTCTCAATTAAACTGCCTCCGGTAATTCCATTTTTAAAACCTGGATAGTTCTCCAATAAAGGAATTTCTGCCGCCAATCCCCCGGGGATATTCCCCTCAACAATTAATACCTTAATGCCAAAATAACTAGCATGTATACCTGCGCTAAGCCCAGCAGGCCCCGCGCCAATTATTATTAAATCCTTTTGCTCCATTTTCCTCTCCACGTCAAAATGTAATAATTTTATCCGCTTTCTTCACCCATTCTGCTAATTCGGTCATTTTTGCTTCCTGAGCGCCTTTAAAATAAGGCTCTCCTTTATGAATACCGCACCTCACCTTACAAGTACCGCAAACTTTAACCAGAACACTTTTAGCTATTAAATCCTTCAGCATCTTCCCCAAATCAAAAAATCCTTCTGGCGGTTTAGCCGCATCTCGAGCCATATCTACTGAATCATTCATCAAAAAAAGCCTTACTTCAACTCCTATATCAAGCAGTTTATCTACAAGTCGCAAACCATTCCACGTTACATCCGTCCCATCATAAGGATTATGATTAAAAATAATCAATAACATCATCTTTCTCCTTCTATTTAAATTCTGTTTTGAAGAACTTTCACAATATAACCTTTTATTCAAGATTATAATAATTTATTTTTCTTCAATACATCGAGAAAGTCTTTTATAAATTGAGGATTTTTTAAAAAATAACATTTTCTCTTTCCTTCCTGGCACCAGTCAACAATGTCATTTGACCTCAGTATAGATAGATGCTGTGAAATATTCGGTTGGTTTACCTCCAATAGTTCTCTTATATCACTAACGCATTTTTTATCTTTCAGCAATTCTACAATCATTTGGATGCGAGTAGGATGAGAAAAAGCATTGAAAAAATCAGAAACTTTTCTATAATTGATAGCATTCATTTTAGCCTCCTTTGTATTCAGATATTAGAATATCTTTATATCATAAAGCGAAAAATGTGTCAAGTATTTTTTTATCCTTGCATCTCTCCCCAGTCGAACTTAACCAGTAATACTCCTTCTATGCAAACCTTCACTGAATTCACAATACGGCCTATACTCCAAGAAGTCGATTGGAACCGCCAGCTTGATTATTGGAAAAAATTAACCAATAATATACGCTAATTATACCCCTACCAGAGATAAAACCTGCCATATTACAGTGTCACTCGATATTATTATCAACAAATATTAAAATAATCGCCAATTATCTGCGGCACTAATGATGCGACACTAATAGCCAATTCAGAGATAAAGAGATTAACCTGGCAAGATTTATTGGGGGATTTTGGACTAGCTTTGAGATTGCCGCGCTCGCCCTTGGCTCACTTGCAACGACGAGAGGTAATATTTTACATAACTCTTTGGCACGTGCGGAGATGCAAAAGCCCCAATAAAGGCTACTTATTGAGGCTTGAATTATCTCTTATTCTGAATTTCAAGCAACCAAACACCCGCCATGAAGCTTCTTGCTTGACTGGTTCCTTGGAGTATCATAAGTTTATATTTTACTATACTCCAAGAGATTTAAGTGGCTGAGTGCTCGGGTATGCGTCGTAAATGCATCTCTAATAATATAACATGCCTGAAAATTAAAAGTGAAAATTCTTTTGTGGATTTTCTTTTCGAATTTCTTTCTTAATTATATCTATAAATTGTTTAGCTGATTTCAGAGCGTTTTCAGCATCAGTCGCTGAAATATGCAATTTCCATGGTTCATAGATAAATTTATTACGGTTCTTTCTCATATAATCAAATTTATCTATTAGTGATTTATATTCAGTGCCTAAAAAATGTTCTGTAAAACTTACCACTGTCTTATGCTGAAAATTAGCAGTGGGCCTGTACCCCTTTATAAAAACAAAAGCCCTTGCTGCATGCAACATAGCGTTATAGGCAATTTCATATGAACATGCTTCATCGATTGAAAGTGTTTTCTCGCAAGCTTTAAGATTCTTCTCTGCAGCTTGTATCAACTTCTCTATCTGTTCTATGCCTATTTTTTCTGCTTTAATAAGTTTTTTATCTATATACTCATTTAAAAAATTGTTGTAGTTCATCTTTATTCCCCTTAATAAATATCTTTTTGCCATTTACTACGCTTGAAACAAAAGAATTTTTTTTCTTTTTTTCTTTCCTGAACTCGTTTTTTGTATAAGATGTATAGTTTATTTCTCTAAATAACTCTTTTTCCAAGCTACTTATGCTACTTACTAATTTATCTTCATCAATACCATCACCTATCAAAAATATATCTATGTCACTGTCTTGCCTTTCATCTCCTTTGGCAAAAGAACCGTACACAAAGGCAATTTGAATATTATTTATATTCACCAAAGCATCTTGGACTAGTTTTACCACACCTTCTGTTTTGTAAAAAATATTCCTTAATTCTTCATATACTGGGTTCTGTTTATTTAAGGAAAAAAGTTTTATGTTACCTACATTTCGCACTTTAAGTATTCCTAAAGAAAGGAGTTTTTTTATTTCTCTGTGAATATTACCAACGGATATTTTATATACGGAGGACAGCTGCCTTGTATAATATTCCTTTTCAGGGCTAGTAAAAAATGCTCTTAGTATAATTTGCCTTGCCTTGGAGCCCATTAATTCTTTAAACATATTGTTCCTTTTTTGAGAACAATTGTACTATTTTTAGGAACATATGTCAAGAGTATTCCTGCGCCTTGCTGGTCTCGGAGTAGTGTCAAGGTATACCCTTGCCCGGCATTATTAACAGCAAAAGCAATTATTATTATAATTGTTATAATTTTTTTCATTACTAAAGATGCGACACTAATTGTCAATTCAGAGATAAAGAGATTAACCTGGCGAGATTTATTGGGGAATTTTGCTGCCTTGGGATTGCTGGTTAGAATATATACGATATGCATATGCTATAGCCAATTCCTGCGTAGCCCTACCATGATATTGATAATTGCAGGGCGAAGCAGAATGGCTGGGGGCTTGGTATATGTTATAAATGTATCTCTCTTCTAACAAGCTATATCATCTCAGAAAATTTCTTGCTATCCGCAAGAATAATTCCGGTTTTTCCAGATGATGCATATGTGAAGCATCGGGCAGGACAGCCATGGAAGCATTGGTAAAAGCCTCTTGATAGTCTTTCACCGTTTTAAGACCGGCCTCATCGTGGTCACCGCATGTGAGCAATACCGGCTCTGTGATTTTTTTGAGCCGCGGCAACAAATTATAATCTTTAAGCGTACCGGTTATGGTAAATTCGCTGGGACCCCACATGGCAAGATAGATATCCATATTAAGTTTGGGGAAAGCTTCCTCAAGATAAGCAGGCCATGGATTAATACGGCATACGTATTTTTTATAATACTGCGATACGGCTTCATTATACTTACCGCTGAAATCGCTGGTTCGTTCCGATTCCTCAATCGTATTTCTTACGCCATCGGGCATGCTCATGATATTATCCCTTTGGTCAATATGCCACTTAGGTGAACTTAAATAAGGACCGCAAAGAATCAGTCCTTTTACCCCCTGGGGCTTTTTTTCCAGCATATACAAACAGGCAAGCATGGTACCCCACGAAAAACCCATTAAATAAGTTTCTGCAAGCCCTAGCTTTTGCCGTACTTCTGTCAGCTCATTAACATAATTTTCCACCGAGTAAAATGATTTGTCTCGTGCCAGCTCGCTTCTGCCGCACCCAAGCTGGTCGTAAAAATAAACCGCCCTTTGATCGGAAAGCTCCTTTATCACTTCGGGCATACTTAAAAATCCAGGGCCGCCGTGCAGGACAAGCAAGGGAATACTCTTTTTATCCTCTCCGTAAACAGAATACCAGATTTTTCCGCCTGCTGTATTTATTAAATCTTCGCGCATTTTAATAATATCCTGCTAATAATTCTGGTATAGTTTTAGAGCAGTCCGTTTGTCTCCTCTTTACTAAAAAGCCACGAACTATTGACGTAATTATACCAAATATAATTCACGACTGCAAACAACTGCTATAAAACGCTCATGCAAAAGACCAGACTCGCTAATACTGCCTTTTCTTTGCTAACAGTTAAAATCTTCATCCATTCTCTTTTTTCTTTTTATAATTTTTGGCGTTAACTTCATTATGCAATTGATATTATTATACCAATATACTTGTGTTATAACAAACAATTATAGACTTAATTCCTTAACATATCAAGAATATTTTGGATTTAGAGGGGTAATTCCTCGCTAAATTTGTTCGTTTTGTCCGGCCATTTTAGGCTAAAAATTACGTAACTATGTTTTCAGAATAATTTAGTGGCTTTGATTTCAAAAAGCCACTCATCCGTTGTTTGTCTAGAGCAAACCTGCGCGCATAATGTTATGAGATTAATTCTTACGCATAGAGTAAAATTTCTCGTGAGAATCAGGCACAGACATCTCTTTCGCCACCTTAAAACCCCAGTGTTCATACTTCAGAACATTCTCCATGCTCTGGGTTATCAAGGTACAGGGCAACTTTTCTCTTTCGGCTCTGGCCATCATGGGCCTGATCAGTTGTGAAGAATGCCCCTGGCCTTTAAATTGCGGGCGCACGGCTACCAAATGCAGGTACCACTGCGGCTCCTGACCCAGATATTTGGTCAGCACGGTAATAGCATCGTTTACCGCCTTCATCTTTCCTATGGTTTCAGGATCTGCAAAATCTTGGGCATTGAAAGGATCCACGTCCCGATCTTCCGAGTGATCCATGCCCGGCGGGAACCAAATACTTACAGTCTCCATAGCAGGAGATATAGCCTGTCTTACAGCCTTAGGAGAACAGGAAGCCACCAAAGAACGAAAAAAACGCTTTTTTAAAACAAGGTGATCCGGCTCGTTCTGAAACATAAAATTTCCGATAGGGTCATTATTACCAATAAACGCCTTTGCGGACGCATCCGCCATTTCATCGATCCTGCTTAACGGCACTTCATGCAACATTATCAACTACCTCCGACTAAATAGGGGCAGCAACCCGTTTTATGATAGCTATCCCTATTTAAATAAGTTGGAGCCCCTCTCCTGTTTCATGAGGGGAAACCTCTCGGGTTTGGCTGGGGGGGGGGCTTGGTATATCCCCTAACTATATCTCTGTTTAAGTAAGTCCTATTATATATAAAAAAGTTTTAGACTTTAATTAAATTCGCATATTAGAGATAAAGTTATAGGTAAGATTGCCTGCACTGAGCTTGTCGAAGTGTTCTTTTTATCCGGTATTTTCTGTCTTCACGCCGTGGACGAGTTTCGAACTTTTCTATTCGAGAATAAGGCTTAAATCCCTAGTGGAATTTTAATATGGTTGGCAAATCTTTAAGCTTATGTATAGCTCTTATCAGCCGAATGCAACATCAAGTACCATCATCAATACGAAACCTATCATAGCCGAGATTGTGGCCAACCTTCCATTAGCTCCATCCTGCGACGTTGGTATTATTTCCTCAATTACTACAAAAATCATAGCACCTGCTGCAAATCCCAATGCGTATGGTAATAAAGGTTTTACCAGTATAACAGCCCACGCTCCGATAACGCTGGCTATAGGCTCAACTATAGCTGATAATTGTCCATAATGAAAACTTCTAGAGCGTGACATACCTAAACTCCGCAATGGCATAGAAATTGCAAGTCCTTCAGGAAAGTTCTGAATCCCTATACCAATAGCCAATGCTATGGCTGCGGGTAACGTGGCGGAAGGGATACCTGCAGCAACAGCTCCAAATGCTACTCCGATTGCAAGACCTTCAGGGATATTGTGCAAAGTTACAGCAAAGACAAGCAAGTCAATTCGCCTTTTCGGGGTTTTTATATCCTTGTTCTTTTTTAGTACTGAACCAATACGAAAATGAGGTATTACCTTATCAACATAGCCTAAAAATATACCTCCTAAAAAGAAACCAACTGCGGCAGGCAGCCATGAAGGCGTGCTGCTTCCCCGTGACATCTCAATGGAAGGAGCCAATAAAGACCAGAAGCTTGCAGCAATCATGATTCCGCCCGCAAAACCAAGCATGCTTTCAAGCAATTTCTTATTTACTTTCTTAGTAGCAAATACAAATGATGCCCCAAAAGCGGTAACTCCCCATGTGAAAAGTCCCGCTATAAAAGCTTGCGTAATTGGTGAACAATTTTGTAAAAAATTTATCATACTAAACCCATGCTAATCCTTAGCGTTACCTAAAGGGATAGAGGGTCTACCCATATGCTTCAGGACAGCCCTCCACAAACCTTACTTTATTTTAAGAACTTTGAAACAAACGGAGATGTATCTCCACGGCGTAAAAAGTGCCCTGAAGGGCCTTCGCCTTCCTCTTCTCTACCTAGACGGATATTATATTTTCAAATCTTTAGCTATTAATTCAAATCCATTTTCATTTTTATAACCTTTGTTATTTCAAATTATCCGATAGGTTTTTTACTTTTTTCTCTTTCACAAATAAAAGAGGAAAAACAATATCACTTAAACAACAGGGTATCCACACTGATAGGAAAAGAAAGAGGAAAATCGCAACATATACAAGCCAATGCAACGCCACTCCGCTCATAGCCATAATGATATGAAACAATGATGCCCACGTACTCAACAATACGTGCCCGGCGTGTGGGAATTTCGTAGTCGGCCTAAAACAAGCCATAAGAGCACCTGCAATAGCTAGAGGATTGACCAGCCACCATTTCTCTATAAAACCTATATGAATCTTTCTATTAGGCATCCCTAACATTGTTTCGCCTAAATAGGGAATAACCGAATCACTTATAGTAGCGATCCCTATAGAACCTACGTAGCCGATGATTAGCAAAACCCAAAGATTGCATTTACCTCTTATGCATTTACCGCCTATGCGTTCACATGTATGAAGTTCGTACATAGATGCGGTAACAAGCGCGCTCAAAACAACGTGAATTGGATGAAGTATATAAAATATATTATAGGAAATATTTGAAGGCGTTTTTTGAAAGGCTGCCATAATTATAATACCGGTAATTGCTCCAAAAATTGTGAAAGGAGCATGGATTTTTAATTCTTTTGAAATTTGTTTGAACATCTTTCATCCCTTTAGTTAAAAAATATTATTAAAACCGTTATTATAATAAAACTGATAAAGTATCTATTGCCTTTGTATTCCGTCTCTACTAGTTTGTTTCCAGTTATTAATTTTTCGATGACTTTTCTTTAAAGAGCTGATATGCTGTATTTATAGTGTGTTCGGTAACCGAATTTACCCATTTTTCCGCTGGCGGTCTCGTTGGAATAGAGACGTAACTCTTTGTATCCTTCAGCCTGGAAATAAAATTGGCGATTTTTCCCATCTCTCCTGCATTATCATTAATATCCCGGATAAGCATGGTTTCTGTAGCTAATTCCCCTTCAAAAGTACGCGAAAATTCTATTATACCCTGTGATATCTTATCAAGCTGTAAAGATTTATGTGACCTGTTAATTCTGCCCCAGACGCCTTGATGGAACCGGGCCAAATGTAAGCAGATCATAATCGGTCATCATATTCAAATCCTTTTGTTATCACAAAGTTTTTATAAAATTAGTCAATGTTCTGACTGGTTGACCAGTAGCTTTTTCTTTCTTTTTATCCCAGCAAGAATATGCTATATCTAAGTGTATCCAATTATCAGGATATCTAATAAATTGTTTTAAAAATAGAGCTGCTACAGAAGCTCCCGGTTTGTCTTTTACTGAATTTTTTATTTGTTTTTTCCTGAAATGTTTCTTATCCAAATACTCCCACAAGGGCAATCTCCAAGCCAACTCTTTAGCTTTATCTGAACTCTTTTTGTATTTTTGATATAAGTCATCATTAAAAGCAAAAACCCCTGTAGCCTTCTCCCCTATGGCGTGTCCAACCGCTCCTGTCAAAGTTGCTACAGTAACTATAATATCTTTCGAAGTTTGTGGTAAGCTAGTTAAGGCTTCTGCAAGAATTAATCTACCCTCAGCGTCCGTGTTACTTATGGTAACTAACTTATTACCCAGTCTTATCTCATCTCCTGGTAATATCTGACTATTAGCCACTAAATTTGTAGAAACAGGACAATAGGCTACAAGATTTTTAGCAGGTAACTGCGATGCGACTGAAAAGGCACTTGCCATCCCGGCCATGTCTATTTTCATATCCGCAAATTTCCCTGAAGGCTTTATGTCATAACCTCCCGCGTCAAACAAAATTCCCTTTCCTACTAAAATAATTTTCCTCTTTTGAGTAGAACCATGATTGGTATATACAATTCCCGCATTTTTATGTTGCCCAGACATTAACTTTATTGGGCCTGTAGATTTAGTTTCTATGAAGTTAATTTTTATTTTTAGTAGTTTTGACAGTTTTTCCTTATAATTAGCCAAATTGAATTTGTTATAAGGCATGTTTACTAATTTCTTACAATATTCAACAGCTTGTTTTTCGCTCATAATTGCACCTTTCTTTATCCATACCTATACCAGCTATGGTCTTCTCAAAATAAGAACATCTATCATTTTTAATTTTGCTTCCGGTAAAATTAAAACTTGTTCTTTTAATTAAAAGTTTCCCGTAATTCGGACAAAATTATTTTCTCATTTCAGTATACCTGCGAATGTCATTCGCTATAACGTGCTCTTTGTAAAAATTTTATCAATATCCGACTTTGTCCTCGCTTTGTAAAAACGCTTAACAAAATTCTTGTCTATTTTTTTTGTATGCATCAAATGACATTTTATATTTTCCAACCCTGCCCCAGCAATACTGAAACTATTAAGGCCGATATTCAAGAATAAAGGGTAGTATTCCTCAAAACCCGCAATTTCACCACATAGACATATCTCTTTTTTATGCTTTTTTCCTGCACTTGCAATAATTTCCATAAGCCGGACTAAAGAAGGGTGTAAAATATGATACCTTTTCTCAATCAATTGATTACCTCTTGAAGCGGCCAACGTATATTGTATCAGGTCGTTTGACCCTATATTTGCAAAGTCCACCTCTTCAAGCAAGCGGTCTGCCATTATCGCGGCTGAAGGGGTCTCGATCATTATTCCCTCTTTAATGTTATTTTTAAATTTTATTTTTTCCTTACGAAGTTGCGATTGGGCAGCCTTTAAAATTTCCCTGTAAGTTTCTATATCACTTATATCAGAAACCATGGGGTAAAGAATACGTAGGTCGCCGTAAACAGAAGCTCGCAGAACTGCCTTTAGCTGTCTAAAATATACATCATAAAATAAACTTGCAGCCCGCGCCCCGCGAATGCCAAGATCCGGATTTTCCTGTTGCGGCAAATGCAAATAACCGGGAAGTTTATCTCCACCTATGTCTAGCAATCGTACTACAACAGTCTTTCCTTCAACTCTTTCAAAAACATCACGATACACTTTGACCCATTCCTCTTCAGTTGGGGGTGTGTTTTTATTGCTAAAAATAAACTCTGAACGAAATAATCCCACGCCATCATAATGAACGTGTTTTAGTAATTCAACCTCGCCAGGAGTGTTAATATTCGCTTTCAACGTAATACATAAACCTTTTTTGGTTTTGGCAGGTTTTGCAACTTGAACCTGGCAAACTGCCTTCTTATTTGAAAATGACTCAATTTTTTTCGAATACTGCGTGTCTGTTTCTTTATCCGGATTTATTATCATCTCGCCTTGGATTCCATCAACAATAATCCTGTCTCCGCAGTTCATGTTGTCTTTGATATCGACACCAAAGATTACCGGCACTCCGTAGTTTCTTGTCAGAATGGTAGCATGTGTAGTAAATCCTCCTTCTTCTGTCACAAATGCGAGCACCTGCTCTTTAGGTATATTCATCACCATCGAAGGGGTTAATCTCTTAGAAACCACTACAACAGCTTGCTTTTCGTTAATCGGACATTCGAAATGCCCCGAAACTCCGCTAAAAGAAGAAATAATCCGATTTCTTACATCCACTATATCATGAACAAGTTCAGCAAAATGCAACTCTTTTCCTTCCAGTTGCTTCGCATGACCACCAAAAGCATCGCTTACAGCATGCTCTGCGTTTATCAACTTATCTTTTATGAGTTTTATTATTTCCTCACGCAAAGATCGATCCTCCAAGATCATGTTGTGCGCTTTAAAAATTTCATCGCCGGCTTTTCCAAACATCTTTTCGGATATACCCAATATATCTTTCATGGCACCTTTTGCCTTTGTATACGCTTCATTTAAACGTGCTATTTCGCCAGAAACCCTTTCTTTTTCAATACCGTAATGTGGTATATTTTCCTCGATTTCTTCATTATATAAACAGACTGTACCTCGAGCTATGCCAGAAACAGCTGTTATGCCTTTTAGAGTTTTCATAATAAATTTTCCTTAATAATTCAATGCGATACTAAACAATGCAATTTTCCACTTACGTTCGGTTCCCTCTTTGCCTATTTTCCTAACTCCTTACTCTGCCTACAGTTAATCTCGATTATACCATACCCTAAGCGAGTGTGTAATCCGAGTATAGCAATTTGTCCATCTAGCATCCGAAGGTTCGTATACACGAACTGAACCCAAGTTATTAGCTATTAATGTAATAGGCTTTTATATTATATCTCAATATACTAAGAAGTAAAGAAACTTTGATGATAATGTAGAGTCATAGAATTGGAAAAAATTAACCAATAACATGCGCTAATCATACCCCCCTATCAGAGATAAAACCTGCTTTATTACAGTGTCGCTCGATATTATTATCAATAAATATTAGAATAATCGCCAATTATCTGCAACACTAAAGATGCGACACTAATTGCCAATTCGAAGATAAAGAGATAGCCTGGTGAGATTTATTGGAGTATTTTGCTACCTAGAGATTGCTTCGTACCGCTTTTGGCAGCACTCGCAATGACGGTGGGCAAAAATTTGCCGTAATTCTTTGGCACGTGCGGACATAAAAAAGCCCCGATAAGAGTTACTCATTGAGGTTTGAAGTATCTCTCTTTCTTTGTTTCGAGAGATTTATATGGCTGCCCCGCTTGGATTATACACCTTTATCCGTCGTGAAATGGGCTTTTTTGGCACACCTTTGGCACATATTTAAGGATTCTGTGGGCACATGTTCAGGCAGCAGAGGCAATTGTAGTGCGAACAGAAAACTCTCTGCTAATGGATGTAGCATTAACCTTAGCATCACTATTGCTGGTAAGACTTGATGTTATTTCCATAGGTTGTGCAATTTGGGATAATACCCTTGGAGAACCACCAAAAAATATCTCGTTTCCTGTTGAAGGATTATATATTATTGACAACTCATATTTTTCTTCATTAATACGGATCTGAGGATTTATGTCAACATCAACATATAGCTCACCTTGTGCAAATTTATTAAGTGCGTCCATCTTTGCCTGCTCGTAATCGTCTCCTTCTAGTCGCCTTAAACAGAGATTATCCAGCATCCACCACACTCCCTGTCGTTTAACAAGTAGTGTAACATGGTTATCAGCAGACCAACCCTTAAATTCTACAATTCGCAGGTCATCAATAGAATACTTACTCCGAACCCGACCCATATATAGGATATAGTGTGCAAGACATACAAATTCCCAGCAGACACCCTTACCTTCACGCAAAACAGACTCAACGCTGTCAGCTTGATCAGCGTATTGATTACTTATTTTTATGGAGCTTAATAAAAATGAACGCAGATCAGGCAACATGCTATCTGTATCTGCATTGCGCTCAAACCATCGCAATGTTTTTTGCAAATCCCTACTTGATCCTTCCTCTTCTGCTTCCATGCGTACTATAATATCTTCCCCTGCAGAGGAGGATTTTGAAGTAATTTTTTTATGTTTAAGCCTGCGTTCTATATCAAATACAGCGACAAAACCTGTAGCCTCTGAGTTACCTCCTGTTAATCCCGTATCAGGCTTCCTTGATTTTAGAATTACATCATTAAGTGTTTCTTCCAAATCAGAAATTGCTACCTTTTTATCATTGTGCGATAATAAGCTTTTTGCATAGTTCTCACTTATGAGCATGCTTAATTTGCCGTCTGATTCTTCTATGAGGTGGGCATCAACAAAAAGTTCTTTTACCACCTTTAAATAGCTAAACTCATGTCCTGATAAAAACTTTCCTGCTTTATTTAGCAATAGGCACAAGGCTTCGGTTCTATTTACAACTCGGCCTTTATTGAAAAGGTATATAATTCCGGAAGTCAAAACAACAACAAATCCAATTAGTTCACTCCCCCAAAAAAAGCTCATTAATGAAACTACAAGACCGCCATATACAAATACCTTTGCTTGCAAGCTTGATTTCTTTCTGTTAGCGACCCAGCTTCTAAACAACCCCATTAAAAATCCTATGCCGAATCTTGATAATATTTTCCCTGAGGGGTTATAAGCAAATATATTCTGTACAATATCATGTTGTATAAAAACAAAAGGTAATCTTGCCCATATAGAATTGATGGCTTTTTTAAGCTGCTGCCTTAGCGTGTATTCTCTTAATATTCTAGATGCCTCTTCTATTTTGCCTTTTTCTTTTAAACTTTCAGCATAGCGTCTTTGGTAATAGTAAGGCACAAATATTTGCACCAGTGAACTCATAAACATACCGTGAGCCATGGATATTGCTACCCTTGCGCCTAAAAGAAATGGAGTAGCAGTAGCTTTGGGCAACACAGATTCCACAAAAACATCTATCATGCTGGCAGTAGGTCCGAGAATAAGCAATCTAAAAAGTATAATCGTAGCAAAACGGCTTGCAAGCTTATATCTGCGTGATGGGTTATCTGAAATATATAAACCCGTTAATTCAGCAATTGCTCCGGTAATAGCGGCTGTCGCACCAGCTACAATAAAACTGTGCTTTGCATAGAGTTCTGCATAAAGAACTATTAACGAATGACCAAATACAATGCCAGTCAAATAATTCACTGCTACAAATAACCCAACAAAAATAGCAGATGCCCCTATTACTCTCCAAATTTTCTTTGCTGTTGCTTTTCTAAGCCCATTTTTGTTGTTCTCCGAACGAAAATTATTATCTTGGTACTTTATCAAATTGTACCCATCAGCCATTTCAGTTTGTTCATGCAAAACATCTACCTTAGATAAAGTCTCTAGCATATTAGATGCACCTGTTGCTACAGGCCTTAAGGCGGAAACCTCTGATGGTATAGCTAAAATAGTTATAAGTATTATGCTAAATAATTTGTTAATCATTTTGGCCGTTTTACCCCCAAAATAGAAAAACCCTTGGTCTTTTTGCCAGGGGTTCTAATATGTTAACTAGTGTAAGTATACCCTATAAGAAGCTATTTTTCAATATAATAAAACAAAAATCCTCAAATAGGTGCGACACTACACCTACGACACTAATTGCCAATTAAGAGATAAAGAGATAGCCTGATGAGATTTATTGGAGTATTTTGCTACCTAGAGATTGCTTCGTACCGCTTTTGGCGCTCCTCGCAATGACGGTAGGTAAAAATTTGCCATAACTTTTTGACACGTGCGGACATAAAAAAGCCCCAATAAGAGTCGCTTATTGAAGCTTGAGTTATCTCTCTTTCTTTGTTTCGAGAGATTTATATGGCTGCCCCGCTTGGATTAGGTGCAAGCATTTTAGAACTCTTTGCATTATAACAAGTTGTGTCATCAAAAACAATCAGGTATACAACAAGTATACAATTTCTCTCTGTCATTCTGAACAAAGTGAAGAATCTAGCACCTAATAACCACTCTAATATGTCCGATATTTGTCCCATAATGTCCTATAATGCTGTCGCAGTAGCATGTCACAGTATGTCACAGTAGCATGTCACAGTAAAATATAGTGTTTTGTTGGATCGGTAGCACTCTTGGCCACAACTTTGATGATGTTTTTTACGCGCCATTTTATGCGCCATATTTTAGCTTTATGCGCCATATTTTTAAGCTCTATATTTCGTCGCCTTGCCAACGCCTTCTGTTTTAATTTGCCCCAACTTAATAAGTCCTCTTAAATCCCTTAATGCAGTATTGCGAGAAACCTTGTTAATCTCCTGATACAATTCATTTGAAAACACCTTTTTCTCATTTACCATTAACCGCAATACCTTGATCTGTCGTTTATTAAGCCCTAATTTCTCAAGGTCGGTTTGCCTATGCTCTGGAATGCTAGGAACTAAATCAAGAATTTTATCTCCTGGTCCATAAAATTTGACCACGAAAAAATCGCCTTCTTCTGATAATTTAGGGGCTAGTAAACCATGCTTCTTCATGAGATATTTCATCTTGCCAATTCCTGTTCCGAATCGTTCCATATCTAACGTTTCATGAAAGATACCACATATCACTTCGTTTCTAGTAAGGTGACGGCCTTCAAGGTTTTTAATGTTAAGCCCGGGTAAGAGTGATCCCAGATTACTCACCTCTACTCTGTCATCAAATATTGATATCATTATTGGTGCACCACGGTGTTTATAATCTCTATGTGCAATAGCATTGATAATAGCCTCTCGTATTGCTTCGTAAGGGTACTCCGGTATATCAATTCTTTTAAATTCCACGATTTTGTTAGCCAACCTTGTATTCCGCTTGAAAAATATTTCGACTTCATCCAACATCTTATATATAGGCCCTTTTATTTCTTGCGAATCAATAAACTCACTTCTCGTTGTACCTCTAAATCGGGCGATTCTTATTTCATGGTGTGAAATATATTGATGAGGGTCTTTCCCAAAGAAAAGAATAGCAGCGTTCGTTGGACAAACCTGTCCGTTTTCTTCTTTGACCACTTTTAAAGTTTTAATGAGGAAATTCTTGATCGAAGTCCTGGGAACTGAAACCTTGAGCTTAACTGCGCGATTCTGCAAGAAATCCTTAACTACTTTTTCATCTATTGCTTTATAACCAGCATCCCTGCATATGGCCTTGTCAAATGGCCCCTGACTTAATTCACCCTTATCATCAAGAAAAGAAATAAGGCTGTTTAACACTTGTGTTTGTAAACTTTCAGCAGTGTTAAAGCGCTTATAAACAAAAGTTGCTTTAATAGTGTTTAAGAATGCCTGAGTATCTTTATCACGATTTGTGTCATTCCTGTTGCTACCTTTTATAAAAGCTAAAATTTCACCCTCAGTCTTCTTTTCCAGAAATCTCCTGAATTCACGTTCTGTCGCTGACAGATCATCTTTTCCTTTTGCTCCATACTCTTTGCCGATAATACAAATATAGATATCGCTGTTATCAATATTCTTCAAGTACGTTCTTACAGGTGACTTACCTTTGGCTGGAAGATCTTCAAACAAAAATACATCAAAAACATCACGAAGCGTCTGATTACCGTTTATAATCTTTTTAATCGCAAATCGTTCTTTTCGCAATTCTTTCTGATTAGCACTTATGAATATCTTATATTTTTTCATTTTTTCCTCTTCAAGCTTAATATAAATTATAGCATAGCCCCTTAATCCTGTCCATATCTTAATCCTTTAAATTTCTCCCCTAAGAACTCTGGTCTTAAGTGAGTATATCTCCTAGTCATACTCGGTGTAGTATGTCCTAGAACCTCTTGTATCAAGCGCTCACTATACCCCTTTACTGTCGCTATTGAGGTAAAACTATGCCTTAACGAATGTATGTGCACTCTTGGAAGCCCTGCCCTTTTGCAGAAGTTAATCAAGGCATCATAAATCTGCCTCTGCTTCATGAATTTATTCCTTGAATTCGGAAACAACAAGTCTGATGTACTACATTCTAATCGTTCCTTAATTACTGGCAGGAGCTCATCAGGAAGCGGTACATAACGATTTCTTTTGGTCTTAGGCCTCCATATCACCTTCTTTTTCCATTGCTCATCATAGATAATCTTCTCTCTGATCCAAAGTAATCGTTGTTCTAAAAGGACATCTTTCTTGGTCAATGTCAATGCCTCTCCTAATCTCATACCAGTGTAAGCAAGTGTGGCAAATAACTGGTAATGAGGCAACCTTATGTTGGTTTGCTTTTTTATGTGTTCCAAGAGAATCCTTATCTGATACTCATCTAAATGCTCAGGCACGTAATCGGTTAATTTCTTTTTAGGCAGCCTAGAGCCTGATATGGGATTTTCTCGTATCCACTTATTTTCAAAACAATAATTGAAAAAATTGACCAGTATGTTCCTGTCTGTATTCCAGGAGGCGTCAGATATGCCATGTTCCTGTACCCTGTGGTTAAAGAATTCTACAACTATCTCTCTTGTAATCTCAGCAACCGCAGATATTGGGCGGTGCCTTAGGAATGACTGGAAAAATCTTATAGCATTAGCATACTTCTTTCTTGATTTGTGAGTAGTCAATGTTGTAGAATTTTTGTGCAGCAGATACTTCTCCAAGGCAAGGTCTATATCAGCCTGGGAATTAAACCCCTGGCTTCTTTTTAGCTCTCTCTGCCTTTCATAGTCTAAGACAAGCCTATCAGCCTCTGCCTTCTTGCTAGATAAATAGACCCATTTTGTCTTTCCATCCTCTGTGGGCCGGATATACCACCCTCTGCATTTAGGGCGCTTTATAATTTTAAGCTTTGGTTTCATATGAGAATCTTCTTATTGCTCCCATTCCCTCTAAAGGCTCTCTCTATCTCATCTAAGCTGAATCTCAACTCATTACCTATTTTCAAAAAAGGTATCCGACTTTGGGAAGTCATCTTATAGAGCTTATCTCTTTTAATCTGATATGTCTTACATACCTGCTGTGGTGTTAAGTAAGTCATTTTTAACCCTCCTGTTCCTAATTGTGTATATATTTATGTTACTAATTGTGAAAAACATGGGCAAAAAAATATCCTACTTTAAAGCCCTGCTTCCTTAATCCTTCTTTCTAAAAGATCTGCCATATTCTTAGATATCTTGCCTGTCTGTAACCAACGGTGTAATGTAGTCTGCTGGATATCTAAACGAGTCACTAACTCATGAAGAGTATACTTTTCTTTTAACTGCTTTAGTTTTGATATTGCTTCTTTTTCTGACATCGCAACCTCTTTCCTGTATTCACAAAAGATTATACATTATGTTACACGATTTGTCAAGGGAAATTTTAAGTTTTTTGGTATGGCGCAGGAGCTATTGCCCTTTAATTTCCTTTCTCTGTGAAGAAATGTGAAGCAGGCTTCCTAAATGTTCATATTTCAATTCTGGTATTTTGGGCATCCATTCGGGTAATTCTATTTCCTGACGTTTATACGCAGCTAAAACTCCGTTTATAAATCTCGTAAATGCTTGTTCCAGAGAGACGTTTTCAACGCCAGCTTCGCGGCTCAGCGTAGCTGCTTCTTGAAAATAATCTTCACCCTTTTCATCGTGTTTGACCGTCAGCCCAAGTTGGGCTGTAGCACTGCAAGCCTCAACAAATGCAGGTTCATCATATAAATCATGAAGTCGCGCAAAAGTTGTACCCATCCCAGCAAAAGTCTTTGTAGCATCTTCCGTGCTGGGCCAAGCTTGAGTTGTATTATCTGCAAGGGCTATAGCACCCAAACAAATACTATTGCATCTATTTCCAGCTACACCTTCCGAGATACCCCATTCAAAATAGAAAGTTCTGTCACGTCTTACTTTCTGAGATGCTTTAAGAAAAATGTCCACACTCATTTCTGGTTGGCTAGATTGGCGTAAGAGTTTCGCAAGCTGCACAATAAAAAAAGGATTGTCCTTGTCGTGTTCATATGCTGCCTGCGCAAGACGTACCCCCAGCTCGCGTTTTCCGTTTTGAAAAAAGTGATTTGAAAGAAACCGCCATCTGGCAAGTTCTGGAACAAAAAAACCTACGTCGCTCAATTCTAGAGCTGCTTTCATGAGCTTAATAATGATTTCATCGGTGTCAACATGAAATTCCTTCGAAAGAATATCGACGGCCGTTTCCGCGATTGCCCTGTGTCGAGTAAGAACAAAACATCCAGAGGAAACTACCGCAGCCTCTTCTCCTAATGGTCCTAATATTTTTTCCTTGAGTTCTTCCCGATTACATCCGAGGGTACGAGCAAGTGGGCCTCTCGATAATGTCAAAACATTTTCTGCGTGTGGGATAGCTATATGAGCAAAAGCATCGCGTAGAGTTCCGCCAGGGGCACCACTCTCCCCAAAACTATAAAGCAAGCTCTTAACATGCGATTTAATATCTTCTCCAAATCGTGTGCGAAGCATGGCACCAAGAAATGCCCCTTCTTCACTATAAGCTTCGTTACGTGCTTCAACAAGAAGGGTCTCAACAGCTTTCTCGTGTGTAAGGCCGTAAAGGCGTCCCAATCCTCGTCGGTTATATTTTGACCAAGCCTTAACAATTATCTCTGCATCATCTTCAGATAACCCACGTAATCGCTTTTCTATCATACGTGCATGATTATGCCATAAAAATTGATCGCACTTTGTAGATATCCAATCAGTGTCTCTGCACGATAGGAGTAAGCATATTCCCGATACTCCCCTTCTGGATGCTTCCTTAACAATATTAAATAGCCTTTCACCAATAATTTCAGCATCATCCGATGCAATAATCCAAGGACTCGATGAATCACCAATAATATCGAAGCTTGGCACCTCTGATTCGGCACTATCGTTCCATAGGATTTGCTTGGTAATATCTTTGTTAAGTAATTCAACAATAACCTGTCGAAGAATAGTCGATTTACCTTCTCCCCCAGAACCTTTCAAAAGAAAAACCGAAGTTACGGGATTGGATGTCCAATCTTTAATCTGACTCACTAGGCTAGGAGTAATATTACGTTGTGGTATTTCAGAACTCAATGCTTCCTTCCATGATGGAACTCGACCATCAAAAAACGTAATCGCTTCCTCTTCGGATAAAGGTGTTTTAAGCAAATTAAGTGCCTCTTTGTTTAAAACAGACCAGCCAGACGGTAACATCGATTGCAAATCCTCTGGGTTATTAGGGTCAACACTTGATTCCCTTGACAACTCTTCCTGTACTTTTGGAAATGGCAATTCCCAGTAATCCTGTTTTTCCAAGCGGAATTTATTAGCAAATGCGCTGGTATCAATTGACCATTCTTGATGATTCCGGGTCCATAATAAAGGCTTGACCTTAATAATACATTTTTCAATATCGGCTTCGCCCCAAATAATTCTGTTAATCCATTTTTCATCCTCTCGAGCTTGAAATGATGCGCCAACCTGGATTTCCAGAAATGAGTTCCCGCTAAAAGTGTTCGTCTCACTTCCCGTTTTGTGCAAATGGCCGTAAAGATAAATAATAGAGTTTTTCATAAGCATTGCCTTAATGCTATTAACTTCTTTATCCAAAAACCATCCAATAGAGTGGTGCGATAAAATGAAAATGAGGTCAGATCCTGCTAGTTCTGTTAACCCTTGTTCTAAAATAGCTTTCCCCGGAGATAAATTATGGCGGTCGGAATCCGAACATGAAAGCCAAGCACTATTTAGACCCAAAAATCCTATCTGTTTCTTCCCCAATAGCACCTTTCTTACAAGTGCCCCTTCGGCAGAACCAATCCAATGATTATCAGAGCAACAAGTTAAATCATTGCCAATAAACGCCTTAAATCTGGGAAGAATAGTAACTCGTTCAAGTTGCGCATCTCTTGTAGGGTCCAAAAATGTAGGGATATGCGATAAGAGTCCTTCAGTTTGTACTGCGCGAGCCTGGCTTCGTGTCACATCATGGTTACCGGGCACAATAAATATTTGCCCCATACAGGATGTATTTTTTAAGATAGCAGCTAGTGGATATAAAAATTCTTCAAAAAATAACTCGTATTCACTATCCGCACCAGAGTTTGCAATGTCACCCGTAATAAACACAGCGGATGGCGGCTTGCCATCTTGAAACGCTTTTTTAATATTTTCAAGAATGTACTTAAATAAACATAGTTGGCCATACACATCCTTCCCGACATGAAAGTCAGAAAGATGTAACCATCGAAAAATATTATCACTCATCCTACAACCTCTCTTCTTTTATCTTATTAGCATCAAGCATCTACTTGCCCCATTCTGTCAAATTTAACAGACGTCCCTATTTATTCTGTTCATTTTTAGGCCCAACCATCCATTCCTTCGCTAATGTTTCTGAAACTATATCAAGCAATCCGCTTATCCGCTTTGCCTTATCATCATACATTGAAATAGCATAATGTACGGGAATCGTTACAGTACAATTATAATTTATGGGTAGTGACGAATCAAGTTTAGTATGCATAGAATAAAGAAAAGTTACATCAACTTGGTCTTTTTCTATCATTTCCAAATGTTCAATAAATTTATCTCTTTCAGTCTTTGCACAAGTAAACATCTTACTAAAAATCATTAGTTCGTTTACGGCAAGTTTTGTGACATCACCGGCAACTGCAAGATAACCCTTAATGCCGCTCTCAAATGTAATATCTTTTCGTTCGCCAAGTGCTGGTAACAACTGAGGTTTTAAAGCTTCCTCCTTTTCTTTCTGGAAACACTCTGGGCACTTAGCAGAAATCTCGGAATCATCATTAAAAGGTCTCTGTATGCCTATAACTTTTTTGCAGCTGGAACAGGTTATTTTCATTATTTATTCTTTAAAACCTCTATTTTTTATCGCCCGAGGTTGGCAGGATTGTATCTCTTTATCGTTTTATCATTTGAATAAACTCTTTTTTTCGCCTTAATATATTTTTCTCGTTCTTCCATAAATTCTTTTATTTTTGCTTTCCTTATATGTTCTCTACTAAAATATCCTTCGATTTCTTCCAGCAAACACTTAAATAAAATATTTTCTGTTTCTTCCCACTCTTCCCATGAATAAAAATCTGGTATCTTTTCTACTTCAATAAAATAAATAGTGAAATATCTTTCTTTTGCCATCTTCTTTCTTAGAAGAGAAATATTAACATTTAATTTATCAAGATATAAACATATTGTGGGTAAATAATCTTGGTATGCCAGAGCACCTCTTCCTTCTTTTTCGTTATACTTTTCCAATTTTTTATTGATATTTTGTAAATGCTGTTGTTGTTGAATCTCTGAATATCGTTGTCTGGCCTTTTCTATTCTGCTTTCTAGTGTTTGGTAAAAATAGGAATAACTAGCAGACAAAACAGCAATAACTATCAAAATTACTTTTAAAAATAAACGTCTCTTTTTAAAATCGGAGAATATTGCTACAAAAGGTAAAGCCACCAAATAAAGAGCGGCTACAATATGCACATTCTTCATCGTTGCTGTCAGAGCATCTATCTTATTTAAATTAAGCAAATAATCTATCATTGCTTGTATTTTACCACTCCTTATCCTAAACCTCAAGAAAACTCTTTACCCTCTCTAAAACCCCTTTTCTCGGATTCATCCCACTAATCTCCCAATTGATAACAGTGTCCTCAGGCAACCCCTATTTGCTCAGCAAACTCCCTTATAAGCATGTTTTTGCCCATTCTTGGCCTTCTGAGCCTCTCACCAAGGGGTTTTAGGCTCTTTAGAATAAGCCGGATTTAATTCAAGCAGGTTAATATCTATATTAAGGATATATAGTTTGATACTAATAAGGCATTACTGGAGGATTTAAACAGAGACATATTTTGCAATAGCCCAGATAGAATCATTATTTGATAAAAGATGGATATCTATATAGTGTTGATTGTTTAATAGGTAAGTCCCACGAAAATTTTTGCTGAAAACATTCAGAAACTTGCTTATATTTACCAATGTCCATTCGCGGATCAAAAATAATCTCTTCAAATAAAGATTCTGGCTGTATTTCATATTGAAAAATTTCTTCGCAGCATCCATTTCGGCGATTGCGACATTCATTCTGTTGATCGTAATAGATTAGGCGAACTTCCTTTTCGTGGACAAACGCTTCCCTCTTAATCAAAAGAGTCATAACTTGTGAAATCATAGTGCGATCAACAAATAATAATTTTTTATCATCTGAAGTGCTCAGTCTATGAAAGAAATCTACAATACCTGCCTCTGTTTCATAAGTTACCTTGCCAATAAAACACTCTCGATCTTTGAAATGAAGATTATTGCGTGTATCCAATAAAGAGTTGAATAATTTGTTTATGCTTGTTTTTATTTTTACTCCATCCTTGTTTGGGGCATAAATTCTCCACATCGCATCTGTCTCATCATGCAAAGTCCAGCACGAACCATAGAATTTACTCCTATAAGCTATACTAACCATACCAACTCCAGAAAAAAAGAACTTCCCTTGCAGAATGCAATTTTCATATGGATCATCCCAAAGTTTTGGCTGAACTAACATTAGTTTTGTATTTTTAAATATATCAAATAATCTACCAAGTGACACAATCCTA
>Ga0307991_1000539_pt1 | contig 27327 bp, 20 predicted proteins | sample EllFjometagen131_FD_203146 | JGI IMG/M metagenome (GOLD analysis project Ga0307991, IMG submission 203146) | Marine microbial communities from Ellis Fjord, Antarctic Ocean - #131 | ecosystem: Environmental > Aquatic > Marine > Unclassified | place: Southern Ocean | collected 2014-10-08 | reverse complement strand
CGTATTAATGGCACTAATGGAAGCGGGTATTGAGAATACACTCGTGGTTTCGGGTGAAAATATGAGTCACAAACTTACTTATGATATGCCTATTTTTGCCGGATTCCGAAATATTTCGGGTGGTAACGGATATGGCAAAATGATAATGGGCTTTGCCAAAAAGAAACAGATTGATTTTGCCTTGGAAGAATTACATAATTCAGGAATAGATCTGATCAAATCCAATTATGCCGAAATTGCTATCCTGCCTGTGGAACATATCTATCGGGGAGATGAATAGTGAACTCGACCTTCTTATTACTTTTCAGCGGCATAGCGATTCTTACTGCTTTTTTTTCCTCAAAGTTAGCAGGCTTGATGAAATCGCCTTTGATCGTGGGTTACATTATTGCCGGTGCTATTCTGGGACCCGCTGTACTTAATATTATCTCTCCTGCTGAAATTGATCAACTCGACATTGTCAATGTGGTAACACTTTCATTTATTGGTTTTGGCGTTGGTGGAGAGCTGCGCTTTACGGAACTTAAAAAACTGGGAAAAAGTATCATTATCATAGTGCTAATGGAAGCAACAGCTGCCTTTCTGATGGTGGGCATTGTTTGCGCTCTGGTCTTAAATAGCATCCCTCTGGGCATGATCTATGGTGCTTTGGCTGCTGCAACTGCTCCGGCAGGCACCACTGATGTAATCAACCAGTATCACGCCAAGGGAAACCTGACTACTACTCTGTATGCTGTGATGGGACTTGATGATATTTACGCTCTGGTTATTTATTCACTGGCAATTCCGTTATCTCTGATCATGTTAGGTGGAGTGGAATTATCGGTACCGCTTGCATTAGGAAAAGCAGGTTTGGAAGTACTGATTTCATTAGGTGCTGGCATTATAACCGGTTTCATATTTTCATTTGGAGCCAGACGAATTCATGACCACGTGTCCATTCTTTTATTTTCTCTGGGCTTGATCCTGTTAAATTGCGGTATTGCATCAAAATTTGAACTGTCCCCTATACTTCTTAATATGGCAACCGGCGTCGTGCTTATAAACCGAAGTGCCATCAATGCGCGCAAAGTATTTAATTCTTTGGGGCAGTGGACGCCGCCAATATATCTGTTCTTTTTCCTACTTATTGGTACACGTCTTGATTTCAGCCTCATCTACCGTTATATTGTACTCATTCTGGTATATATATTTGCACGTTCATTGGGAAAATGGAGTGGTGCATTTGCCGGGTCTGCCATTTCAAAAGCCCCTGAAAAGACTCGGAAATACTTGGGCTTTACGCTTCTTTCGCAGGCAGGCGTTGCCATTGGACTAGCGCTGTCAGCTGCTGAATCACTAAGAAAATTAAATTTTCTACATGAGGCAGATCAAATCATGGGCGTGATGGCTGCAACAACATTTTTGATCATGCTCTTTGGTCCCATTGTCACCAAGATCGCATTAGTGAAAGCCGGAGAAATCAAAGAACCATAAACACAAATTGTACTAAATAAAATAGAAAAAGCCTTCCGTAAGGAAGGCTTTTTATTTTTTGGCTGGGCTGGGAGGAGTCGAACCCCCACATACGGAACCAGAATCCGCTGTACTACCATTATACTACAGCCCAACTAAAAAGTTGGCTGGGACGAGAGGATTCGAACCTCTGAATGCATGAACCAAAACCATGTGGCTTACCACTTGCCGACGCCCCAAAATATAATCACTTCTATAAATGCTGGCGGAGAGGGAGGGATTCGAACCCTCGGTGAAGTTTAACCCCCACACACGCTTAGCAGGCGCGCACCTTCAGCCAGCTCGGTCACCTCTCCGAACTGCAAAAATTTTACTTTGGCGGAGGATGAGGGACTCGAACCCCCAAGGGCAAAGCCCGGCGGTTTTCAAGACCGCTGTCTTACCAATTAGAACTAATCCTCCAAAGTCTGGTCATTTATTAGAACACTAATTGAAGTGTCAAGAAAATTCAGCGTAGAAGACTGTTTTTTTTATCTGCTATTTATAGCCAAATTCCTTCAAAGCATTTTTCTTATTTCGCCAGTCGCTTTTAACTTTAACCCAGAGTTGAAGTTTGACTCTTTTACCCAGAATCTTATGTATTTCTTTTTCCGCTGCTATCCTGATCGCCTTGATCTTCTCGCCACCCTTACCTATGATAATGATTTTCTGGGTTTTCCTCTCCAGCCAGATGTTTGCGGCAATATCAACTTTATTAGGAAAATCGTTATATACCTCAACCACCACTGTAGAACAATAAGGAATCTCATCCCTGAAAGCAATAAATATCTTTTCCCTGATAATTTCCTGCACAAAAAACTTGATTGGCAGATCAGAAACTTCATCAGGATTATAGTATGGCGGATTATAGGGAATATATTTCAGGATATTCTGTATCAGAGAAGTGGTTGTGGAGTCATGCAGCAATGAAACTGAATGTAGTTCCAAAAAGCTTTCCTTTTTGAGAAGCTGCAATTTTTTCTCAGCAATTTCCGGTACAACCAGATCAATTTTATTGAGGATAGCAATTGCAGGTACCGGTGTTTTGGCTATCAGTTCCAGCATTTGCAGATCATAGTCAGTGGGAAAACGGTGTGCATCAGTGATAAAAACGAGCAGGTCTGCATCTTTGAGCGATATCTTGATATAATCCATCATTTTCTGCTGCAATTCATAGCGGGGTTCCAGGAATCCCGGAGTATCAAGAAAGACGATCTGATGGTCTTCTCCAGAGAGAATACCTTTTATCTGATGTCTGGTAGTTTGGGGTTTGGGGCTAACGATGGAAAGCTTTTCTCCGAGCATACGGTTCATAAAGGTAGATTTACCTACATTTGGCTTTCCGATCACGGCAACGAAGCCGCTCTTATATTTTGGTGAATAATCAGTCATGGCAAATCCTGTAGATTAAGAGGAAAAGTGTATTTTCCTCCATGTTTATAGACTTTAGTTCCGTGTCAGCCTGAAGCAGATTGTCAAATATCCGGCTCAGTTTTTCTCTGCTGAAATTGCTTGCAGCAACCATATAATCGTCACGGAAGGAATAAAAAACTTCATGAAGGTGATTTTGAGTTATCTCGTGGTCTTTGTAGTTTTTCCTGCGGAAAGCTACAATTTTCCAGATTATAAGAAAATAGCGGTTAAGCATCGATACCAGCATCACACCAATGGAAGAGGCGTCTTCGGCTGCGATCATATTTTGCAAAATTGTCTGGCTGAGTTTATGGTCTTTTTTCCCCAGAGCACGCTGCAAGTCATAGATAGTGCTTTCTCTATTTTTCCCCAGAGTTTTTTCAACGTCAGAAACTTTGATCTCACCGGAATTATGAGTGAATAATACCAGCTTATTAAGCTCATTTTCCGCTGCCTGATAATTGAGTTCAATGTTATTTACCAGCATATTCCTGGCATTTTGATCCATCTTAATATTGCGGTTTCGTAGTTCCTGTGTCAGCCAATTAAGCAGTGCGGAATTATTATATGGTTTCTTGCATTCCACCATCACGCCCTGTGCATTAATGGCCTGCGCAATCCCCGTGCGATTGTCAATTTTTACGGCTGCGATAACCACTACAGTTGATGTAAGCGGATTCTTGAGATATTTCTCCAGTATCGTTCTCTGGTTTTTCTTTAACTGGTCAAATTCCTTAAGAAGCACAAACCGTTTCTTTGCCATGAATGGCAGACTTTCGAGCTGTTCATGGAGTTCTGCATCCTGACAGGAACTAATATAAAGCGTAATGGTGTCAAAGTCTTCTGTACCCGGAGTAATGAATCTCTGCCGCAGCATCTGGATAGACTTATCCTTTTGATAGGCATCATTACCGTAAATAAAGAAAACATTCTCATTACCGAACGTTTCAAAGTCTCCGAGAAATTTGAAATAATTCAGTTTAGGGATTTTTTTTCTTTTCATCAATTAATGGTAATGAGCACTGCACTTACGATAGCAAATAACCAGCACCAATAGGCGAATATCTTCATTTTACGTTTCTGCAGCATTTTGATCAGGAATGAAATCACCAGATATCCCGTCACAAAGGCGACAAAAGCACCAATGAGATAGAGTTTCAAATCTGCCCGTGGTGTTGATGCCAGATTGGGAAGCTCGCTCATGGTTGCTCCCAAAATTGCCGGAATTGACAGTAAAAATGAATATGTGGCAACTTCTTTACGGTTTAAACCCACCAGTAAACCAAAAGTAATCGTAGAGCCGCTGCGGGAAATCCCCGGGTTTAACGCAAATGCCTGCCCTAATCCAATTATCGCTGCCTTGCCAAAAGTTAGCTCATGTGCTGCGATACGGTCTTTGGTTATCTTATCGGAAATAAAATTCATGAAACCTGATACCGAAAGGAAAATGCACACTATATAAAGATTTAGCTTGCTCTCAGTATCGAAAAGATTTTCAATTGTATCACGAAAAAAGAAGTAAAGTGCCCCCGTAACAATTGTGGAAATCAAGAGCAGTAACCCAACCTTTCGCCTCTGAGAATATACGGGATCTGTGTTCACTGTGAAATACGAGCCGACAATCTGAATTATGTCTTTATGAAAATATATCACTACTGCAAAAAGTGTCCCCAGATGAAGCATAATCTCAAAGCTGACACCCGGCATTTCAAAATTTAGAAAATGCTGCCCTAAGATTAAATGCCCTGAACTACTGATAGGCAGAAACTCAGTAAGCCCCTGAATAATCCCTAAAATAATCGTTTTAATTATATCTATCATTTAAACCTCACTGGCTGAGGAAAACAGTTTCGATATTCGTACGAATCTGTATCCCGCTGCTTTTGCTTTTTTTATAAATTCACTGGCAAAGATGAGTTTTTCTCTGCTGTGGCAATGACTGATTACGATGATCTGATCTTTTCTGGCTGCGATCTCATCAAGCTTTTTAAGTTTAGCTGCAAGAGTTTCAGGTTCCAGATTACTGTCATCCAGAAACAAATCCCGCCGTGAACTCATCACCATCTCTTTTGCCGCCACTTTGCTTACTATAGAATTAGCTGTCGTAAAACTGTCGATAAAAAATAATCCGTTTTCTTTGATCACCTGCAAAACAGGACTCATTACTTTTTCCATGGATGTTGCCAGAGAGCCCATGTGGTTATTAGCTCCAACAGCTAAGGGTATTTTTTCAATGTATTCGCGAGTATATTCCTTGATCCGTGCTGCTGAATATTCCACTAATATCGCTTTCTCCCCCGGATCGTTATTTTTGATATCTATCGGTTCCATGGGAATATGGATGAGAATATCGTGCTCAGATGCGTCTGCTTTCAGCATCACTTCATTATAATAGGGCTCATTGGGAATAATGGCAAAACTTATTTCCGGGTCAATTCCGCAAAAATCATCCAGAAGTATATGCTTATAACTACCAAAATCATCTATTATCATAAATATCTCTTTGCCTTTCAATTCATAATCACCATAATAAAGACGGACAAGATAAGGTTTCGCATTGGTAGCTGACCTGAACTCAAGCATCTGATAACCACCATTTGCTGATTCTTTCGCATTAACCACCTCTCCCCCGCTTTCAATTACTTTCCCGGAAATTATACTGTTTGCTAAAAGCAGATCCATCTCATTATGATTTATACCTACTTTGATCAATACGTGGTCTGCATAATTTCTCAAACTATAATTACTTTCTGAAACTCCGATTGAATTACACGTCTGAGCGATCACATCGTTAAGATCAAATTCACTCTTTTCAGTAGCATCAACTATAACTTTGCGGATATCTGTAATATTGGTAAAGCGCATTATCGCTATTACTGCCAAAACTAAAATAATGACACCCAGCAAGATGCGCAGAATCTTTACAAAAGAGTTCTTTCGTTTTGGTTGCCCACCTTTTTCATATTTCGGTCGAGAATTATTATTTTTCCCTCGCGGCTTTATCGTTTTCCTGGGCGTTGTTTTTTTAACAGCCAAGTTCAATGCCTCTCTTTATTCTATTTTTACCCATTTTATATAGCTGGGTTTAATAGTAATCTCCAAACTCTCTACTTTATGTCAATGTTTTTAAATGCAATTTACCGGTATCACCCCTAAATTAATATGTGTGTTGGAAAGAGAATTGAGTTAAGACGGTACACCGGATTGACTGCGACTCGTTAATGCGGGGGGGTATCAATATGCCGCTCGCAGTCAGTCCGGAGTACCGTCCTAACGTATGGCTTAGCTGGTAATAATTTATCAAATGCCTGGCAATACAAAATTAAAAAACGGGGGGATGCCAGTTTGGATATAAATTAATACTTGACCGTCTTTAATGAATCTTTAGAGATGGAAAGGATTTTTATGGAAACTGAAAAGAGGATTTGTGAAAACTATAATTTCTATTTTCTTTATAATGTTAATAATCTGCAATCTTATGGGAGATGTCAATATTGGAGCAGGTTTTGATCTGCCGGGAAACCATATAAGAGACAGTTATTACTCATGGCTGGAGCCGGAAGAAACCGGTACAGGAGCTGGTTCACAGCTTTTTGCTGAAATACTATTTAATTTGCCAACGAGTAGCATATTGTGTTTTGATGTTGGAATAGGTTCTTCCGTTTTATTTGATAGAGAACTTGATGTCAGAGAAGGTAGAGATCAAAACTTTAGTTTCGTTCCCATTTATGGCTTTTTGCAGCTTGGTCCAAAAGCTTCTGATAAACCCACAATTTATATAAAGCCCAAATTAGGTTATGATGTGTTTATGGCAAATGAGAATTATAGAGATGACCATAAACTTGAAGGTGGTTTATATACCGGACTTGGTGTAGGGCTAGTGTTATCGAAGGGAGTTTTTATTGAGATATCATATAATGCTTATACAGGTGGCGTGAAAATCCCCAATAAATCGACACTTGAAGTCGAATATACCAATATATCCGCGCTCCTTGGTATCAGAATCAGATAAGCTAAAATTTGGTATTGAAAGCCCTTCAAAAAAACAGCTCAAAAATTAAACTCATTTTCCCAGTCAAATACCATAGAATTTTCCTGCCACTTGGGCCAGTGCTCGCACCACTTTGGAACTGTGACTTTCTTTACCCGGTCAACTGATGGATGATAAGGCTTGATATCTATAATCGGAGATTCATGATCCGCATCAAGATAAAAGAGATGGATAATTCCCTTTTCCTCATCAATACTCTTTACTTTTGTTGCCGTTAATCCCACGGGATTGGGACGAAATGGCGAACGCGTGGCAAAAGTCCCTAAAATTTCCGGTGATGTTTTATAAGCTGAATGACATTCCACGTTGTTACGGTATATTTCTGTATCATTATGATGACACCACCACAATACCTGAATATGACTAAACCCCTGTAAACCTTTGATACCAGCCTTATATTCTTCTTTTAATTCAATATAGAAGTCGCCGTCATCAATTATCAGTTTTCCAATTTCATTAATAATAATACCATTCGCACTCATACTTATACTCCCATATTAATGTTTTGTCCTTCACAACCTGAAAGATAATTAACTGACAACCGAAATTTTTGTCAACTTGAACAAATTCTGCTCAACTTTACAAAATCTGTTCACAAGCCTGATTTCAATAAAGCTCCCACCCGCTAAATAAGCCAATCCAACTTAATTAATTTATTACTATACTTTACGTTAAGGCTATTTCCCCCATAAAAACAGTTAAGATAGTGCCACAACAAGAAACAATCTAACGAAATAGTGTTAGGTTGTTCTAAGTTGTCATATATAGATGAATCATCCTTGTTGATGATAAGAAACATGATATTATTAGTTACACAAACTTGCAAACCATAAAGTATAAATCCTATAAGTCCTATATTTTTTCAAATTTTCATCATACCTCCACCAAAGAGCCAACAAAGAATAGTCTCAAGCTTGAACGGCATAACACTTTGCTGTTATCTTGATCAAGCTTGAGTCTATTCTTTGTTGGTTCTTTGGTGGGGTTTTGGTGGGGCTTTTATGGATCAAATTAGGGTAAATAGTCATAATTGCAGAAGGTTATGAGAAAGCGCTCTTATTTATTCATATAACAGTTACTCATTGCCATGCTTTTTGTTTTGGCTGTATTATTGGGATCATAATTGATGAAAATGGACATGTATAACAGTTATTCTATTGATATAATAAGAATTAAGTCCGGTTTACAAAAATCGTAGTTTGGGACGTTTTTTGTAAAGTTGAACAAAATTTGTTCAGGTTTACATTTTTTGTACAACTTGGTGATTTTTGTAAAGCTCCCGCCCGCTAAATAAGCCCATTTACGTATTAGATTTAGTCAATCAGGGGTGATTGAGCCACATGTATGATTATGGAACGCAACTTGCTTTATTATATGCGAGTAAAATTATTATCTTTAGGAGGATAAATGAAGAAGGTATTGGTACTGGCTTTATTGATTTGCAGCCTGACGCTGTTGACTGCCAGAAGGATTGATTTTGATAGTCCATCATTTGACACTGAGCTGGAATTGCTAAAAGAAACGGCAACCGGAATTGAGCTTGGTTATTCAGTTAAAGGCTTTGATATCACAGATATCATGATTGACGGCAAGCGTTATGATCAAATAGTAGTAGAAGGAAATCTGCTTCCAGCAGAAGCAGGCTCACCCAATCTGCCAAATGTATCGACTTATATTGCATTACCGCAAGGCAGTCGGGCAAGTGTAAAGATAATTGAAATCCAGTCACAAACGTTTACAGGTCTTAATATCGCACCTGCACCGGAAATTCCCTTGGAAACCGAAGACGGACTTGAATATATAATTAATGAAGAAGTTTTTAATAGTAACAGTTTTTATCCTGCAGAGATGGTATTATTAGGCGAAAATGATCTCTTTCGCGGCGTTGACTGCGTGCCTATGGCGATGAATACCTTCCGTTATAATCCGGTGACAGATGAGCTTACAGTCATCACTGATATCCGTGTGGAAGTAACATTTCTCGGAGGAAACGGACATTTTGGTGAAGACCGCCTGCGCAGCCGCTGGTGGGAACCCATCAATACATCACTTTTTATCAATCATACCAGTCTGGCAAAAGTTGACTTTAATCATCACTCAACCAGTCGTACACTCGATTATGAATATCTTATAATCAGCCCTGATGACGAGATATTTGTGGAATGGGCAAATACAATAGCCAGTTTCCGCAATAAGCAAGGTATCAGAAGTGGAGTGGTGACAATAAGTGAAATTGGTGGAAATAATGTTACTCAAATAGAAAATTATATAAATAACGCTTATGATAACTGGGATATTCCACCGGTTGCTTTTCTGCTTTTAGGAGATTATGGCACCACGGGTAATACAGTCACATCACCAATATGGAATAGTAACTGCGTTTCTGATAATATTTATGCTGATGTAAATAACAATGATCTGGCAGATATGGCGCATGCGCGCATCACAGCACGCAACGAAGCAGAGCTGGAAACCATGATAAACAAAGCTCTCGATTATGAAATGGATCCCCCAACCAGTCCAAACTTCTATAATAATCCTGTTTCAGCAGGCGGCTGGCAAACTGAGCGGTGGTTCATCATCTGTTCCGAAGCTGTGTATGGTTTCTGGGCAAATGAACTGGGTAAAGAACCTATCCGTGAATATGCAATTTATCAAGGAACTCCTGGAACCACCTGGTCAAGTGCTACGAATACAGCGACAGTAATAGATTATTTTGGACCCAATGGGCTGGGCTATCTGCCAGCAACACCAAATATGATCACAGATTGGAATGGTAATGCCGCAGATATTAATAATGATATCAATAATGGCTGCTTTATGCTCCAGCATCGAGATCACGGTGGAGAAGATGGATGGGGAGAACCTTCTTATAACAATAATAACCTGAATGGACTGGAAAATGAAGACCTGCCATTCGTATTTTCCATCAATTGCTTGACCGGAAAATATAATTATAGTAGCGAATGTTTTACAGAAGCATTTCATCGTCATGCACAGGGAGCTTTGGGACTTATAGCTGCCTCAGAAATATCATACTCATTTGTTAATGATGTTTATACCTGGGGAATGTATGATTACATGTGGCCCCAGTTTATGCCTGATTATGGAGAAGAAGGTGAAGTAAGTTTATTACCTGCTTTTGCGAATCCTTACGGTAAATATTTCCTGCAGCAGAGCTCCTGGCCCTATAATACGGAAAACAAAGTAATAACATATCATCTTTTCCATCATCATGGCGATGCCTTTACGAGAGTTTATTCTGAAGTTCCAGAAGAACTTACCGTAATACACGATGCAGTGCTGGTTTCCGGTGCAACGTTTTTTACTGTTTCAGTAGATGAAGGAGCTTTGATCTGTCTTTCAGTTGAAGATGAGATTTTGGCAACAGCAATCGGAACCGGAGAACCTCTGACCATTACTATTGAATCGCAAATGCCACTCAGTATTATGAATTTGGTTATAACCAAGCAAAACTATTACCGTTTTGCCACTGAAATACTGGTTATTCCACCTGATGGAGCTTATATAGTTTATAATGGTGTAAGCGTGGATGACAGCATTGGAAATAGCAATGGTAATGCAGATTATAATGAATCAGTTCTGCTTGATTTTACTTTTGAAAATATTGGTAATGATGAAGGCGTAAATGTGGTTGCTAATCTGAGCTTGGAAGATGAATATATTACAATAACAGAACCGCAAGCTCTGGTAGGAGCAGTTCCAGGTGATACACTGTGGCTTTTTGAAGATGCCTTTGAACTTGCAATTGCCGATAATATTCCCGATCAGCATAGAGTGCTTTTTACACTTTCAGTAACTGATGATGTGGGAGAATACTGGACATCATATTTCACTATGGACTTTAATGCACCGATCATGAGTGCATCAGGATTTATGATCGATGACACAGAGTTTGGCGATGGAGACGGGATATTTGATGCTGGCGAAACGATTGATTTCGTGATCACCAATGAAAATCTGGGACATTCATTAAGTCCTGACGCAGAAGGCTCTATATTCTGTTCAAATACCGATATCACAATTGACAATTATATTTTTGGACTAAGTGAAATATCATCACACGTACCTGTAAATGCCATATTTACGATGACAGCAGACAGCAGTATGCATGTGGGTACTCAGATAACATTTAACTACACGATTGCTGCTGATAATTATAGTATTATGCGCGATTTCCGTACTTCCATTGGCATAACATCCGAGGATTTTGAATCCGGTGACTTTAGCAGCTATGATTGGACTTTTGAGGGAAATCAGGATTGGATAATTGATGATGCAGAATTTCAGGAAGGCTATTTTTCTGCCAGTTCCGGCAATATTAGCGACAATCAGAGTTCATCTTTGCTTCTGGAAGTTGACTTTCTTTCTGATGCAAATCTTAGTTTCTTTAGGAAAGTTTCATCCGAATCAGGTTATGATTTCTTACGCTTTTACGTTGATGGAGAAATGATCGACGAATGGAGCGGAGCAAATGACTGGAGTGAAGAATCATATTACGTACGCTATGGAAATCATACTCTGGAATGGAAATTCCAGAAAGACGGTGGAAATTCCAGCGGTGACGATTGCGCCTGGCTTGATTATATTATCTTCCCGCCCATCGGAGTTCCTTCAGCACCTGTATTGATGGTTAACCCGATAATGCTTAATCTTGATTGTGCTCTGGGAGACTTATTACAGGCAGAGGTTAATCTTAGTAATATAGGCGGTGGAACCATTCTTTACAGCGTACGCACAGAAAACCCCACAAGCCGCAGTGTTGAAGGAAGTTATGTGGAAAATTCCACTACTATCTTTGAACCGGGCGAGTCAACTACCTGGACATTTACCGTAAATAATCACAATGCTGATAATGAATGGGTGCAGGGTGTTGATATTCAATTCCCGGAAGGCTTAACTCTGGAAAATGCTGATGACTTTTACATCGATACAGACAGAATAATGGCTTGGGACGAAACAACCGGAGATGGCGCACTGGGAAGCTGGTTTGGCATTACTCCCAATAATTTTGGTGTATTGCATCATAACGAAAGTGCTTCTGCTGATGTGGATGTGACTATCAGTGAAAGCTTTACGGGCGTAATGGAAATACCATACTGGATTTTCGGTGATGGCTATGGCAGTGAACCGCATGCCGTATCTGATACACTCCTGCTCACATATCCGCTTTCCTGGATCGCACTTGATCTGCAGGATGGCAGCCTCAATAGTAATGAGATCGATCCGGTGATCATTTCAATTGATGCAGGTGAACTGGAAGAAGGTATCCATAATTGTGATGTGGTGATTTCATCCGGCGACATTTATTCTGAAGTACATATTCCCGTTACACTCAGCGTAAATGCCACGAATTCTCCTGAAGATGAAGTACCTGATACTACAATGCTGACTGGGTGTTATCCAAATCCATTCAATCCGGTTACAAATATTTCCTATCAGATTGCCCATGAAAGTGCTGTTACACTGGAAATATATAACCTTAAGGGACAGTTGGTAAATACCCTGGTAAATGATTCACAAGAACCGGGATCTTATGTTGTCATCTGGAATGGTGTAGATAGTTCTGCTAAGGCAGTTTCTTCCGGAGTATATTTTTATCGTTTAAAAACAGAGGATTGTAATCAAACACAGAAGATGATCCTGCTGAAATAAATATCTCTTTTACTCAAAACCAAGACCCTGGACACTCCCTCCGTCCAGGGTTTTACTTTTTTGGCAAAAACAATAAATTTAATTGACAATATACCATGATATTCAGCATGCTAACAGGTAATTTATTTCGCAAAACTTATTTAAGTTTATCTCCAGTATATAAATTGGATTTATGATGATTCTGGAGAGATGAAATTTCCATTTTACCGAAACAGAGAGAATATTATGAGATATTTGCTGATCACTTTTTTGCTGCTGAGTTTTACCACACTTTTTGCTAATGAGATAATTGAGTATAATTTCAACTATCCTTTGATCACAGAATCCGAGGCGTACAACGAGTTGAATTATGATAACTGTATTAATCTTGGTGAAGAAGGCGATCCGGCAATGCCACAATATGCAGCGAGTATTCTATTGCAGGAAGGAGAAACCGCAATAGCTATAGAAATCTTAAATATTACCTATTATAATGAAACCAGTCTGCTCCGGTTAAAGCCTGAGGGAAAAACTGTACCGCTATGTGAATCTGGTAATGAAGATTTCAAATTATGGGAAAGTGAGGTATATAGTCAGAAAAGTAATTATCCTGCAGATAAATTTTCTGAACCTTACACGGGATTCCTTTGCGGACATCCGATCACTTCCTTTACTTTATGCCCCGTGGAATACAAACCTTTCTCAGGAGAAACTCGGTTTATTGAAAGTATAGAGTTAAAAATTGTAACCAGCAGTAACAGCGAAGCACAGACAGCAGCAGAATTTTTACGCCATAATTCAGCAATTGAAACCAGGCTGTTAAAACTGGTTGATAACGCTTCTGCTATAGATAATTACATTGAAACAAAAACTAGCCGACCTGACGTATATGACATTCTGCTCATTACCAGTGCCGCTTTGGAACCATATTTTGCCGATTATATTCAATATAAGCAAACCTGCGGATATTATGTTGCGACCTTGACTGTTGAGGACATTTTTGCTCAATATACCGGAGCAGATAGCCAGATTAAAATCAGAAACGCAATCATCGATTACTACCAGAACAACAATATCAGTTATGTGATCTTAGGGGGCGACAGTGACCCGCAAAATGCTCCTCAATATGTGATCCCGCATCGCGGATTCTATGTTGATTATTACTTCTATATAGACGATGATATCCCAGCCGATATGTATTATGCCTGCCTGGATGGAAACTGGAATGATGATTATGATAATATGTGGGGGGAGGAGGATGAAGCTGACCTTTATGCGGAAGTAAGCGTGGGCAGGATATGTGTTGATGATGCCGAGGAGATTGTGAATCAGACACATAAACTTATGATGTACGGTTCCAGTCCTGTGGTAAACAGTACAGAAGAATTTTTAATGATCGGCGAAAGCCTCGGTAACGATACCTACGGTGGTCAATATATGAATGATATTGTTACCGGTGGTGATATAAATGGCTATACCACAGAAGGTTTTCCAGATAATATTATTGTGAACACACTCTATGCGATAGATTATAACTGGTCGAGCGACGACCTGTATAATTCACTGAATGCCGGGGTTAATATGGTTCACCACCTGGGGCATGGCTCTACCGTACACTGCTTCAATATTCAAGTTACTAATCTTACTCCGGAGAACCTGACCAATAATGGCATTACCAGTGGTTATTATACTGCCTATTCGCAAGCTTGTTACAGTGGTGCTTTTGATAATCGTCATAACTTTCCGGGAGCATATTACGATATTGATTGTTTCTGCGAAGAGATAACCACAATATCCACGGGAGCCTGCAGTTTTATTGGCAATTCGCGCTATGGCTGGTATGTGGAAGGTAGCACAAATGGGCGTTCGCAGCATTTTCATCGCCAGTATGTTGATGCCATTTTCGGAGAAAATATTACCTTGATCGGAGATGCGAATAACGATTCTAAAGAAGATAATACCGCCTTTATCAATTCACATATTGCAATTCGCTGGTGCTGTTATGAATTAAATCTTTTGGGTGACCCCACTATGGATATCTGGACAGCTATGCCACAAGATATGGAAGTAACAATTCCGGCATCAATACAAATAGGTTCTGATCAAATAAACGTCTGCACTAATGTCAGTGGAGCTATGATTGCAATTTTACGGGATCAAGAATTACTTGGTAGAGGTTTAACGCATACAAATGGTAACCACAATTTACATCTTGAGGATGTTATACCCAATCTTCAAACACTGGATGTAGTTATTACTGCACACAACTACAAACGCTGGGAAGGAGTAATTCCAGTTGTATCAGATCTGCCTTATATTGTTTATGAAAACTATTCGTTAACTGAAATAGCAGGAAATGGTAACGGACAGGCAGATTATAATGAAACTTTAAGTTTAGATTTGAATCTGCATAATATTGGTGCATTACCGGCTAATGATCTTGTATTGAATGTTAGTACTTTAGATGAATATGTGACTTTTATAGATGCTTCGACGGAAGTAGATGTCATCGGTGCAGAGACGACAATACAAGTTGCCAATGCCGTCAGCTTTATTTTAGCTGATAATGTTCCTGATCAACATATAATTGAATTCTCACTTATCATCAGTGCAGAAGAGGGCTCAGAATGGAATTACATATTCACACTCATTGTAAATGCTCCGGTTCTATCTTTTGGCGGATTTATTATTGATGATAGTGCAACCGGAAATAATAACGGCTTTCTTGATCCCGCAGAAGATGTGGTTGTTAATTTTAATATTATGAATATTGGCCATTGCCTGTCACCCTCAGGAGAGTTACAACTTTCGAGTAATAATGCTGGTATCGATATCGACGAACAAAGCATAGAGCTGGAAGAAATCGCTCTGGAGGAATCTGCACTGGGTTCTTTCCATCTTTATGTCAGTAATGATATTGGGATCGGTACTCGAATAAAATTTACTCTGAACTGTGTCTGTGATGAATATTCGCTTACGCATAATTTTATATCACAAGTTGGATTGATTATCGAAACCTTTGAAAGCGGTGATTTCTCTTCCAATGACTGGGAATTTGCCGGCAATGCTGATTGGACAATTGATGAGCAAGCCTATGGGGGGATATACTGTGCCAGATCCGGCACCATCACTAATAATCAGACCAGTATCCTGCACTTTGAATTGAGTGCTATCTATGATGCTGAGATAAGCTTCTTTAAGAAAGTTTCATCTCAGGAAGAATATGATAAATTACAATTTTGTCTGGATGGTGCAATACTGGGTGAATGGAGTGGTGAATCAGACTGGAGTCAAGAGACTTTTTACATCAGATATGGTCATCATACTCTGGATTGGATCTATACAAAAAATTCTTCATATAGCAGTGGTAATGATTGTGCCTGGATTGATAATATAGTATTTCCACCTATTGGCGAACCAACAGCACCTTCACTGAGTATTGACCCTCCTCTGATAAGTCTTAATTGCTACCCGGGATCTGTCATCGAAAGTGAATTGCAGCTTAGTAATACCGGTGGTGGCACTATTCTCTATGAGATACATACGGATGCTGATACTACGCGTAATTTAGGCCAAAGTGATGTGGAGAATTCCACTTCTTATTTTGAAAAGGGAATCGCTACAACCTGGGTATTTACGGTACGCAATCGAAGCTGGGGTAGTGAATATATCAGACAAGTTGATATGCAATTTCCAATTGGCGTAACAGTTACAAGTGCTCAGGATTTTATTGTTGAACCCAATAGGATCATGTTCTGGGATGAAGTGACCGGAGATGGAGTTCTCACATCATGGAGTGGAACTATGCCTAATGGCTGGGGTGTTTTACAATTATTTGAATCGGTTTCAGCGGAAGTAGATGTTGAGATAAGTGCTGATGTATCAGATGAGCTGGAGATCGGATACATGATCTATGGTGACGGAGGAGGCTGTGCTCCGCATACTGTATCCGACACTATTCTAGTTACTGTTCAGTTTCCCTGGATAGGCCTTTCTCAGCACACAGGCAGCCTGAACGGTAATGAGTCAGATCAGGTAACCATTACTTTCGATGCAACTGATCTGGAAATAGGACTATATCAGTGCGAGATGGTCATTTCCTCCAGTGATATTGCTGCTGATGTTATTATTCCAGTTTCCTTAAATGTGACTGCCAATGCCACTCTACAGAATGAACTCCCTGCTGTTACTCTGCTAAATAACTGCTATCCGAATCCCTTTAATCCGGAAACTAATATTTCATACAAACTCGCACAGGCTTCACCTGTGATCCTGGAAATTTATAATATTCGTGGACAATTGGTGAAAACTCTGGTGACTGAAACTCAAGATGCAGGGCAACACTGGGCAACCTGGAATGGTGTGGATAAAAGCAGCAATTCAGTAGCATCAGGAATATATTTCTATCGTCTGCAGGCTAATGGCTGTAACCAGACCCAAAAGATGATTTTGTTAAAATAGAATTCCTCTTTTACTCAAAATCAAGACCCTGAACATCCCCTCCGTCCAGGGTCTTACTTTTATTTATTTTCTTATAATGCGCCGATCAAGCCCACCACATATTGCAGAATAGAGGAAGCATCATAAGCTTCCACTAAGCCATTCCCATTGATATCTGCTTTTTGAATCCGCCATTCCGCCCAGGGAAAGGGATATGATGGTGGTGAAATTCCTGCCACATAATGAAGCACCAATGAAGCATCAAAACAATCAACCTCACTATTGCCGTCAATATCACCCGCTAAAGCGCAAACTGTAACAAAAAACGAGGTGTCTGCATTGAGATCACCCTCAGATGCCATAACGGTAATCTGGGAAGTGCCATCAAACAAATCTGCATTAATTATTATATCTGTTCCGGTTAATGATGCCTGACATACGGCAGGATTGCTGTTGTACGTAATGGTATAATTCATCACAACTCCCTGACTGTGCTCAAATGTATTGCTGATATCTATTGAAGTTGTGGATGCAGCATTCATGATTACATTCTCAATGGGTTCCACAACACTGATATTAAACATATCCTGCATGGCATTTCCAGCAGCATTAATGGCTCCCGATACGTTATTACTACCATAAGTATAGATGTAATCTGCACCGATTACTGAAAAATAAGGAGTATAACCATTACCAAAATTGTTGTAATAGTTACTAAGTTGAGCTGACCAGAGCATATCATATCCATAGATACCCCAGTTATACGAACATAAAAGATAAACGTGATCCTGATCTACATTGCTCCACCATGAATTGAGTTGTGGCACCGCCATCACGCAGCCGCCTCACCAGCTATTCCCCCAATAAAACACCACTACTTTCCCACTGTCAATCAGATCGTGAATACTGTGAAACTGCCCATTGCTGTCAGTCCAGGTATGGTTGCCCACAGGGCTTCCAATATTATAAGCAGATAGACCGATACACAATAATAATAAAAACAATAATATCCATTTTTTCATAAAACCCTCATAAAACTTCGTTGACCAAAACCTGTCTTTTTAGTTTATCCTGTCAATCAGGAAATTGCATAAGCGTATAATTAAAAATGGATTAATGTGCTAAGAAAAGAGTATGAGGTGTTTCTTACTAATAAAAAAAAATGATGCCAGAGTTTTTGGACATCTGATACAATTCCATAATTTTCTTATTTAAATTTCGTCAAGCAGTCACATATTGCTGAAATCCCCTCGATTTTTTTTATGAAACTTGTGAGAGACAGTTTCATATCAATCAATATCACTTTCACTTGACACCAAACCCTACTATTCTGCTTTTGAACCTATCACTGAGCCGAATTTCCTAAACCGCTCTGGCAGGGAATGAGGACGATAGGGTATATCTGGAAACGGTTATGCCTCCCGTGTTTGGAAAGGTGAGAAAAATATAGTAATATCTCCCTTTCTGCTAAATAAATATTTAGGAGAAAGTATGAAAAGAATCATGCTGTTTATGTTTTTAGCTACTATTACCCTTATGATGTTCACCGCCTGCAGTGACGATGACAACAACAACAATGTTGAACCCGAAACCTATTATGGTTACACACTTGACCAGTTCGTTCCCATGGAAGCAATTTCCGATCTTATCGTTCATAATGAAGGTGATACCCTCGATTGGCGCGAACTCTTTTATTTCTGGCCCACAGCTACTGACTTCAGTCCCCGTATGCACGGCTATGACGACCTTGACTGGCAGGATTTCCAGCAGGGTTATTACATTCCAGAAAACAACAACAAAGTCGTTTTCCCACAATTTGCAGCCCTCAATATTGGTGCTTACAATGTAAAAAACATGGATAAAGTCTATGTATCACGCGGAGTTCGCTCCATCATCAATGATACTCTCAGCGTAGTTTTTGAGCTTAATGCCATGACTACCGAGATGAGAGATAACTATGATGGCGAAATGGAAGCTGCTATTCCTCTTACAAGCTTTATGCCTGAGCACGTTACCGCTATGGATTCAGTATCATTCATCGCTATTGATGGCTATACAAAAACCTATACCCCTGCTCAGTTTAAAGATGGATATTGGCTGGTTGACACTCAGAAAACTATCTTCCCGAACGAAGGCGCTAATATGTCCGGCTCTTTAAAGAAATTCAAATTACTCAAATCAATGGAATTCTTTGGTACATGGCAAAATGTTGATGAATATGTGAATCCTGCCTGGGCTAATGCTGAAGAAGCAGACTGGTATTTCAGTTTCCCTGAAGATTTATCAGATTACGAAGGAACCGTTCTGGAGTAGTGTGAAACTACTGCAAAGATATTCTACCCGTGATCTTTTATATATTGCGGTAATGAGTTCATTGGGGTTGGCGATCAAACCAGTCGTCACCCCCATTGTTCATCTGGTTTCTGCACCCCTTTTGATCCCCGGAGGGTCACTTGCAGGTGGTTTATATATGCTCTGGATGGTGCTGTTGCTGGCAATTGTACGTAAACCCGGAGCTGCACTTCTAATGGGCATCACACAGGCAATAGTAATGGTTGGTTTAGGCTATTTTGGTTCGCATGGTGCTGTTTCGCTGATCAGCTACACCTTGCCTGCTCTGGTAATGGAACTGCTCTGGCTGTTTGCTCATAATCCCCAAAAACCTGCAACTCATTGCCTTTTAAATGCTGGTGCTAATGTCACAGGTGCTCTTATCGTAACGTCACTGGTAATGCGCCTGCCCTTTTTGCCTACCATGCTTTCGCTTACTGCCGCTGCAATTTCAGGCATTATAGGCGGCATCTTATCATGGAAAATATATCTTGAACTAAAAAAATACAGGTTAGTATAATGAAAAAAACTCTTATAATTATCTCAATTTTGCTTCTTGCCCTGCCGATTCTGGCAATCACAGTTATTGATAAAAATACTGAACATCAGCTTGATATCAAAGATATCGCAGAAGCTATGGAAGGCCTTTCCACAGAAATAGAAAAAGATGGCGAACTTCAAATCCGCAACTGGCGTGGCATTAAACTCCAAAAAATACTTAGCATATATGATATTAAGGATTTTAGCAGTATCCGTTTTACTTCTGCCGATAACTATCTGGTGCGCCTTAGCAAAGAAGATATCATCTCAAATGATCCCCTGATTGCCTTTTATGAAGACGAAAAACTGCTCGAAGGAAATAACCGCCTGGTTAGCCAGCAACTTTCTGCTATGTTCTGGATTCAGGATATTGCTATTATTTCTACAGAGAATGCCCCTTCATTATCACAACCGCGCGTCATTTATTTTGCCGAAAATATCTTAGCCGACATGGAATTGATCACCGCTCCTAAACCATTCATCAAAGCAAAAGGCTTTTATCTGCGCGATGTGGTCGCAAAAATCATGCCCATTACAGATGGCGAATATCAGCTGATCGCAAAAGACGGCACCAGTCATTATCTTGATTTCGCAGGTTTTCTGCAAAAAGCTGTTCTGATAAAAACTGACAATGGCTATAATCTGCAAAGCCCTCAAATGCCCGGTGGTATGTGGATAAAAAATCTGGCATATATCCAGAAAGGTGAAATGGCTGTTATCTTTCGTGATAAATTCCAAAACTTTGATGAAGTTAAGAAACTGCTTAACTGGCAGAATATTCCTCAAAAACTCACAGTTTACACTGCTGATGGAAAAGAGATTTTGCCCGCTATTCCCGATTTTAATGATGAAGCCTGGACTAAATACCTTAAAATGGTCTGGTAATGAAAAACTATCTGCTGCTGACTTTACTGCTCTGCCTGCTCGCACTTGCTGCTGAGCCATTAGCTTTAACAGGTAATGTAATTCCTGGAAGCAGTATTAACAGCAAGGGCTGCCTGGAAGATTTCTTCATGGAACTTGACATTGATGCCGATGCAGTGCTTCTGATCGGAGCTGACAGCACGACTGCCTACATCGAAAGATCGGCACTCAAGATGGTGTTTCTGCACCCTTCAGATAATTCATGGCTTGCTATAGCACCTTCTCTGCCGCCTGTCTGCAATATCAAAAACCTCAGTGAAATATGCGTATTTCAAAGCTTCTGGCAAAAGTCGCTTACCATTAATGCGACAAATTACTCACCTTTCACCTGGAAATTAGCCTATCTTACAAATACCGCAAATTCTGAGAAAAATGGCTTTCATGCTATAAAATATCTGCCATCTTCAGCAAAGGACGTTTTGCCTGATGCTCAAGAAGTCATTATTTCTTTTCAGGATGGCAGTTCTGAAACATTAGTTTTCCAGAATAGCGATTTCTATTTTGATGGCTATGACTGGTATTATCAGAAAAAGCCAATCCGAAAAATTGAGATTTATTAATATGAAAAAAATACTGATCATCCTTTTAGTCCTGATTTCTATCCTGCTCGTTTTAGCCTGGTTAAACAGCCGTCAACAAACCAATCACGAAGGAATTCTGCAAATAACTACACCAGATGGTAAAATGAAAAACCTGCAAGCTCTCCCCAAAAAAGAATTGCAAACCATTACCACATCTAAAGGTGAGATGCAAGTTGTTGCTGTTTCGACTTTGCTCAAAAAGAACCTCAATTCTGACAACTGGCAAAACCTCATCTTTTATTCCTCCGATGGTGCGCAAGTGCAGATCAATCGCACTGAACTGCCACTTCTATATTTATCTCAGATAACCAAGAACCAGGAAAACTACCTGAGACTGATAATCCCGTCTGATAGTTTCTCTCAACGCTGGTTAAAAAAGATCAACCGCATCGCACTGCAATGAGTCTCCTAAACGTTCAAAATCTCTCGTTCCATTATGATGACCAGCCCTGGCTGTTTCAAGACCTTTGTTTTACTCTTGATGAAGGTGAAATACTTGCGATATCGGGTAAAAGCGGATGTGGAAAATCCACTTTACTTTACCTTTTGAACCGTATTATCCCAACTCACATCTCAGGAAAAATCCAGGGTTCCATCAGCATAGAAAACATTGATTTTAATAAACTATCCCTGCCGCAATTATCACCTCATATCTCAATGGTCATGCAAAACCCAGCCAGACAGCTTTTCTTTCCAACAGTCGAACAGGAACTCGCTTTTGCACCAGAAAACCTCAATTTAACGCCAGTTCAAATTGAGAAACGCATCTGTCAGGCTCTCGATATCCTTGCCGTAAATGAATTACGCTTTCAGGAAACAGCTACACTCTCTTTTGGTCAGCAAAAACTAACTGCACTCGCAGCAATATACACTCTGAAACCAAAAATTCTTCTACTCGACGAAATCAGCAACGGCATTTCTCCAGAAAAGCAAAAAAACATAATAAACCTCATAAAATCCTACCAACAGTCAGGCAAAACCATAATAATTGCCGACCACGATCCACAATTCCTCAACCTCGCCAGCAAACAGATTGTCCTCTAATGACAAAGCCCTCAAAGACTCCCACCTCCTCTAAGTCCTCTATGTCTTCTTCGTCCGCTATGTCCATAACCCTCACCAATCTGAGTTTCACTTTCCCCAATAATCTCATCTTCAAAGCAGTAAACCTATCTCTCCCCAAAAACAAAATCACTCTCCTCTCTGGCGCAAACGGCAGCGGCAAAACAACACTCTGCCGCCTGCTATCAAAATTGGAAACTGACTTTACCGGCAACATAGAAACTCCTCAAAACCTGCTTTACCTCAAGCAATCAGCAGAAAACAATCTTCTCGCAGCCACTCCAATCCAGGATCTCAAAGTATGGACTCATTCAAAATTCATCCCGATTAAATCGAGACAAAATTCAAAATTACTAAACTTCTTTGGTCTTACTGATCAGGCAAATCAACCCATCTGGGAACTTTCAGGTGGTCAACAGCAGCGTGTGGCACTTTCTGCTCTGCTGCTTCACCCTGACCATTTCTGGCTTCTCGATGAACCAGCAGCAGGTCTCGATGATCAGCAACAGCAAAACCTCTTGAAACTACTCAAAGGTCACCAACATGGAGCATTGATCATTACTCACAGAAAAGAACTTTTCGCTCCTGTCACAGACCAGAATTATGTAATAAAAAATTATAACATTATGCAGACACTCACGAGGAATAAATGAAAAGATTTGTATTTATAACACTATTATTATCCGCATTTATGCTCAATGCACAACAGCCGGATACTCTCAAAACCAGAAAGATAAAATATCATCTTGCAGGTGCCAGCGTTGTGGCAGAAAAGCCCACACAGGCAATCGGCACTATCGAAACCAAAACCTGGTCTGCTGATGAAATCATTACTGAGATTAATCTCGCAGATGCTGTTGATGAAATCAGCGGTATTAATATCAGTCGCGGCGGAAAAGGCGGCTCTGAACTCAGCATTCGCGGTTTTGCTAAAGAAGACGTATCCGTGATGATTGATGGTCGTCCTCTCGGTGGCGGTTATTTCGATGCTGTGGATCTTAGTGGTATTCCCGCTTCGGAGATCAAGGAAATTCAAGTCTTAAAAGGTCCCGTTTCTGCACTATATGGCAGTAATACAATGGGTGGAGTGGTAAATATCATTACTGCCAAACCCGCAAACAATTCCTGGATCAAAGCCGCTTTGCAATTACAGCGCAATAATACTCTCCGCTATCGACTATCTTCATCTCGCAGCTTCGATACGATGGATTACCTGGTTTCGATCTCACGTTACGAGACTGAAGGCTTCTCTCTTTCAGAGAATTTTATACCCGTCCCGCTTGAAGATGGTGGCATTCGCAACCATTCAGCCAAAGAACAGTATGATTTGCAGGGGCGCATGAACTTTGAATTTATGGACTTTCACAAGTTAGGATTTTCTGCATCTTACACTTATGTGGATTTTCGTGAAATTCCCACCAGTACACATGATCTTTACGATTATACTTATTTCCGTAAATTCGTCGATTGGAATCGTCTGCAACTTAGTGCTAACGGTGCATTTCAGCTCGCATGGAACCAAAAGCTGAATCTCGATATTTACTACGACGGTTATGACGACATATACCACACTTATCTCGACTCCGCTTATACGGATCTGGCTCTGAATTCTTCGCTGCTTTCTGATAATCTCGGCATTATAACAAAATACACTCTCGAACGGGAATTCTACGATCTTATAGCCGGTTATCGCACTGAACGTCAAGCTTACACCCGCAAAGATAATCAGAGCTATTTTGATTGGACGGGTAACTGGCAGATTTTGCAAAACCCTTTCCTGCAATTGGAAACTAAATTTTCAGAAATTACTATTTCTGCCGGCTGCGGCGTTTCTATTTTCCATCAGAACGAAAGAAATGATTGGATTTATCACGTTGAGCCATCTCTCGGTTTCTTTTATGAAGACACACGCTTTGCTAATTATAACCTTGCATTCTCAAATAATGTAAACTATCCTGCGTTACATGAGCTTTTCTCTGCCTCGTCTGGTAATCCTGATCTAAAAGAAGAATCCGCCTGGAAATTTGAAGCTTCCTCACGTCAACCGTTTCCAAATGGCAGTATAGCACTCAGCCTTTTCTATAATCAGGTTGATAATATGGTCGAAAAAGGTCAGGTTGGGCAGTATGATAAGGCATACATAAACATTGACCAGGTAAATAGCTACGGTCTGGAAGCTGTAATCAAATACAAATTCTTCGTCGAGCACAGCTTTGAATACCGCTTTCTGGATTTCACTGAAAACAGCGATAGACCCTTAAATGAAAATCCAAAAAACATCATTACTATTTCAGAAAAAGCAAATCTACCTTACCAGATATACTTAGATTACACTGCTTCCTGGCAAGATATATCCACAAGCGAAGATCACACACTCCCATCACACTGGCTCCATAACGCCTATCTCAGCCGCTCTTTTGCCAATATAAAACTAAAAATCGGTCTCGAAAACATCACTGACGTAAACTACGAAGATAAATACGGCTACCCCCAACCAGGCATAGATTTCATCCTAAGTATGGAGACAAGTATATAATATGGAGTACATTATCCGTGATAATGTGAGAAAACGAAGTTTTCTAAAAAGGGCAGGGAAACTAAAAAAATGAGCAAACCACCTCCTCCTCATTCAAAATTCAAAACTAAAAATTCAAAATTGAATTTACGCTCCCTCCTCACCTTAGTAATAGCCCTAACTGGTCTTTCAGTAATCTATCAGCGTCCCATAATACAGATAATTCTCCTCACCATCACGTTTCTACTGATAATCAGCCAGCGCAAAGACGCAAAATCATTAAAAAACCTCTGGAAAAGAATTAGCCGAATAGGAAGATTGATTCTCATAATATTCATATTTCAGCTTCTATTTCGTCGTGAAGGTGACATCTTATGGCAATTCCATTTCATCAGGATCACTGATATCGGCTTCAACTATGCTCTCGCCTCATCTCTAAGATTTTTCCTCATCATACTTGCTGCCGGACTACTGATGGACGTCCCGTATCAGGAATATCTCATAGCACTAAAAGCCTGGAAATTTCCCAATGAAATATCATTCCTCGTTGCCACTACCATCCATTTCCTTCCGGTTTTCCAAAAGATTTTTAAAAACAAGATGGAAGCTGTAAAACTCCGCAGCATTGACATCAAAAAACTGCCGCTAAAAGAACGTTTCAAGCTCTTCCGCATCCTCATCATACCTGTTCTCGCTGCTGCCATCAATGACATTCGCTACCGCGCCATTTCTCTCGAACTCAGAGCTTTCCGACTCTTCCCCACTCGCACCAGCCTTCACACCAGCAATCTAAAATCAATAGACTATATAATAATAATCCTTACCCTGATAATCACATCCCTCACGATAATATTGCTCTAACAAATCACCATAAACACTAAATAATCACTTTTAGCTTAGGCTTATCCAAGTTTGGCTCGCTGCTTTAAGGTTGCTTTTTGCATCTTTGAGAGGAAATAGCTTTACATTAAAACCTGCATTTCTACATTGCGTGAATGAGAAAAAATTAGTTATTTGTAAGTTATAAGGAGGTTTTTGAAGTTATGAGAAAAGCAATGTTATTTGTTATTATTTTAATGTTTTGCATCACTACCTTTGCAGCTAATGGCGGGCGTATTTTCGGAGTAGTACGTTCAGCTAAGTCAAATAAACCATTACAGATGGTTGCGGTAAAAATTGTGGAATTGAAAACTGGTGGATTTACTGATGATGCGGGAAAGTTCCTTATTCAGGATGTAGCACCTGGTGTTTATACTGTAGAAGTTGATTTGATCGGCTTTAAACCTGAAACCAAGACAGTTACAGTCGCTACTGGTGAAACAGTAACTGCGAATTTTGATCTGGCTGTTAGCGCAGTATCTATTGGCGGCAGCAGTGTGAGTGCTAACCGTGCCATCAAACGAGAAACACCAATCGCATTTACTAACATAGAAGCGGATGAAATTTCTGACAAATATACCACAGAAGACATTCCGCAGTTGCTTGATGACGTACCGGGATTATTCTCAAGTACCACAGGAATGGGCGATGCAGAGATCACAATGCGTGGTTTTGAAGCTGATAAGATCCAGGTGCTTATTAATGGTATTCCCGTTAATGATCCCGAATCTCAAAAAGTTTACTGGTCAAACTGGACTGGCTTAACATCTAACGTAAAATCAATACAGGTTCAGAAAGGTGCAGGTTCATCACTTTATGGATCAGGTGCTTTTGGCGGCTCGCTTAATATCGAAACAATGGGTGCCACACAGCATAGCGAAACCACGATTCGCAGTTCCTATACAAAATATACCACAGAAGGTGACGTAGCTGACGGTAAAGGTAATATCGATGGTTATAATCCTTTCAATTATAATTTTGTGGCTCGCTACAGCTCCGGCACACTTTATGGCGGTAAATTTAATTACAGCATTATGGCTGAACGCAAGGTGGGTGATTATTATATTCATGGCACCAATTATCGCGGCTGGTCATTTGGACTCGATGCTCAAAATGTCGTGGGTGATCACAAAATATCGAGTAGTTTTCTGGGTGCACCACAGTCACATAATCAGGTTCATGCCAAGTCAGACCCTGTACTGATGGAAACTCTTGGACGCGAATATAACCGTAATAATCATGAATACCAGGAAAACTATTACTTCAAACCTCAGTTCTCAATTCGCGATGAATGGGAAATTGATGAAAATAAGGTTATGATGACTAACCTCTTTATTACTAAAGGTAATGGTGGCGGTAAATATCTTAATGCAGATAAATTTAATGTTGATACCGGTGAGCTATATTTCCGTGATGAATTTCTGGATAGTGATAACCCTCAA
>Ga0307991_1000538_pt1 | contig 27335 bp, 28 predicted proteins | sample EllFjometagen131_FD_203146 | JGI IMG/M metagenome (GOLD analysis project Ga0307991, IMG submission 203146) | Marine microbial communities from Ellis Fjord, Antarctic Ocean - #131 | ecosystem: Environmental > Aquatic > Marine > Unclassified | place: Southern Ocean | collected 2014-10-08 | reverse complement strand
AAATATGAATAAAAAAATTATAAAACGTGATATCCAGGCAAATATAGAAAGTTGGTTATTTAAAGGAAAAATTATTATTCTTTATGGTGCTCGTCAAGTTGGTAAAACGACTTTAGTAAAAGAGTTATTAAAGAAATATGCTGATGAAGCGGCTTATTTTAATTGTGAAATTATTGGCGTCAAACAGGCCCTGGAAGTAGAAGACCCTTTGGCTTTGCGTAATTTTTTAGGCAAGGGAAAATTTTTTGTTTTAGATGAAGCTCAAAAAGTTCAAAATATTGGTTTAATTTTAAAATTATTAATTGATACTTATCCTGATTTGCAGATTATTGCAACTGGTTCGTCATCTTTTGATTTGGCAAATGAAATCAGTGAGCCTTTAACTGGGCGTGCTTTAGAATTTACACTTTATCCTTTTTCCTGGCGGGAAATAAAAGATATTTTTCCTGCACAATCAATTAATAGTATTTTAGAAAAATTTTTGGTTTATGGTGCTTATCCGGAAATAATACAAAGTGGTCAAGATGATGCTCGACAATTGTTAGATAATTTAAGTTCTAAATATCTTTATAAAGATATTTTAATTTTTGATCGTATCAAAAAACCGAATCTTCTCATCTCTTTATTGCAGCTTTTAGCTTTACAGATTGGGCAAGAAGTTTCTATGAATGAATTGGCTAATAAATTGCAGTGTAGCCGGGATACAGTTATAAATTATTTAGATATTTTGGAAAAATCATTTATAATTTTTCGTTTACGTGCCTATAGTCATAATCATCGTAAAGAAATTTCTAAAAAGCAGAAGATATTTTTTATTGACCTTGGTATCAGAAATAGTATTATCAGTCGCTATAATGTATTGTCCGTCCGTGATGACTTAGGTTTTCTTTGGGAAAATTTTTGTGTGAGCGAGCGTTTGAAGAAATTACAAGTTCAGAATATTTATTGTCAAAAATATTTTTGGCGCACTCAAGACAAGAAAGAAATTGATTATGTTGAAGAATATGATGATCGTCTTTCTGGTTATGAATTCAAGTGGAGCAAGGGCAGAGCACCTAAACCTAAAGAGTTTTTAAGTTATAAGAATAGTACAGTAGAACTAGTGAATCGTGATAATATTGAAGAGAATTTTTTGAAATATTAAGATAGATTTATTAGTATTTTTATTTATGAGATTCTAGAAAAAATATTATAAAAAATAATTAATTTTATGTTAACTAAACTATTTTCTCAAATTGGCAAAAAAGATGTAGCCATTGCCGGTGGCAAAGGGGCTTCTTTGGGTGAGATGACACAGGCCAAGATCCCGGTTCCGTCTGGTTTTGTTATTTTAGCAGAAGCTTTTGATCGCTTTTTAAGCGAAACTGACTTAATGCAAGAATTATCAGCTCTTTTGAAAAAAGTTAATTATAAAGATATAAATTCAGTTGATGGAGTTTCGGTGGAAATGCGTAGTCTGATTTTACAGTCACCAATGCCGGCTGATTTAGCTAAGGAAATAATGGCTGATTTTAAGAAGTTAAAAGCGCCTTTTGTGGCGGTTCGTTCCAGTGCAACGGCTGAAGATTCGTTAACTGCCTCCTGGGCGGGTGAGCTAGAAACTTATTTGAATACGACAGAGAAGACTTTATTAAAAAATGTTAAGCTTTGCTGGTCTTCCTTGTTTACTCCTCGTGCGATCTTTTATCGCCATGAAAAAAAGATGTTAAAAACAAAGGTTAGCGTAGCGGTGGTGGTACAAAAAATGATTGATTCTGAGATCTCCGGTATTGCTTTTACCGTTCATCCGGTCACCCAAGATAAAAGGCAAATGATTATTGAGGCTGGTTATGGTTTAGGCGAAGCGATTGTCTCTGGCTCCATTACTCCGGATGCTTATGTTTTAGATAAAACTGATTTTTCTTTATTGGATATTAATATTGCTAATCAGGAGAGGCAAATTATTAAATGCTTACGTAAGGGCACAAAATGGACTCCGGTTGCTAAAAACTTGCAGTCTAAACAGAAGCTTACCGGACGGCAGATAGTTGCTTTAGCAAAAATTTGTGCTGGCATTGAAAAACACTATAAATTTCCTTGTGATATTGAATGGGCTTATGCTGGAAAGAGCTTTTATATTACCCAAAGCCGTCCGATTACAACTCTTTAGCCATAAATATACCTTACTTTATCAACCGCTTCTTTTGGAACGGTTTTTGATTGTTTTTTAGATTTTTTTCAGTCTTTTATCGCTTTCCAATTTTAGGAAAAATATGCTAAAATGAAGACAATGTCCGTAATAGATTTTTTAATTTATATATTTTGATTTTTTCCCGCTTGAATGTTCGATTATCTGCAACAATTTAATAAATTACCTAAAGAATTAAAGGAAAAGGTATCCTCACCGGCGGCGATGGATGTTTTGTCGTCTTTAGAAAAAAAATACCAAGTTAACTTGGCTATGTTGGTCATGCAGATAATGGTTAAACAGGTGTTAATGAAAGATTTAACTGCTCATCTGATTACGAAAATGTCTTTGAGCTCGGAGCAGGCTCAGTCTCTAAATCAGGAACTGCAAGAAAAGTTATTTTTTTCGGTTGCAACTTATCTGGGTTTAAAGATAGTAAATCCTTTAAGTCCAGAAGATAAGGAATTGGTGCAGTTAATGAAGGAAAACGCGATTATTTTACCCAGTTCTGACTTGATGAATCGTTGTCGTCAGATTCTTTTAACTTATCGCAAGGGGGTGAGAACAAAAATTGATACCAGAGCTGCTTTAGAACGTAATATTGCTCAGGGTGGATTAGGATTGGATGCAGCTACGGCCGATCGTTTATTGCATGTTTTTAATACACCTGTTAAAGCTCAGGTATTATCAACGGCGGTGCCAAAAGCCTCAGCCGAACTTAGTAATTTAATTAATCAGCAGGAAGGAGCATCTTATAATTTAAAAAAAGCTATTGCCGGTGGGCAAGTAAAAACTCCACCTGTGCTTGCTAATAAGTTTAAGCAGAATGTATTGGACCCTAAACATGAGATTGAGGCAGCCGAAGAGGAATTAGAAATTGCTGCCCCTAAACCAACGCTTCTGTTACAGGAGGAAAAAGATAATACCCCTGAAAAAGAAGTTGTTCAGAAGCCTGTGGTTCAGACTAAGACTCAGTCTGAGAAAAATATTAAACCACTGATACCGGTATCTAAATCTGAGCCTAAAGTACCGACTGTAGCTGCTCCACCTGTTTCCCCCTCACCTGCAATTCCAGTATCGGTTATAAGTAGTGAGACCAATGGGGCTGATGAAGAAAAAGCAGCTAAATTTGCTGCCGCCACCAACGCCAAGCTTAAAGTTGAGAAAGACACTAAATTAAAGGCTAAACATGTTGAAACTTTAAAGCCAGCAGCTGCTACTAGTACTAATTTTAAAAAAACTCCTTCAGAATTATCTGGTTTGTGGGCCAAGCTATTTAAAGAAAAAGGCTCGGCTACATTGGCTGCAAAAAATAAGGCCGACTCTTTATCCAGTAATCATTTAGAAGAAGCGGTTAAAGCGGCTGTGCAAGCGTCTACTAAAACTTCTCGTCCAGCTGCCAGTAGCGATTCTCGCACACGTATAGAGGATGTGAAAGTACGACCAAAAGTAATGGGGCCATTGGAAGAATTGCGTTATTTGGATTTAGTAAATTTTCGCCGTCTTGGTTCTACTCCTAAAGAAATTACCATTAAGATTGTTAATAAAATTCATTTATTAGAAAAGGATGGTTATGATCGCATGGTTGAGGGTGTAAAGGCATGGCGACAAAGTCCGATTAATCGTTTATATGTACGTTTAGCTCAGGAGGCGATAGTTAGCGGCATGACTTTAAAAGCGGCGGTGACTAAGCGACGAGCGGATAAAAAAGAGAGTTTAAGTATGGAAGAGCTTGAGGCAATTGTCGCTATGAATAATCAATTAATGTTCTAATATGCAACAGTTTACCGTTCCACAATTTATTGATGTTGAGAGTAAGATTATTGGTCCAATTACGACCAGACAGTTTTTGATTTTTCTGGGGGCAGCTACGATTATTGGTATTAGCTATAAGATTTTTGATTTTGCTTTGTTCTTAACTATTGGTATTATTGTTTTTGCTATCGCCGGTACTTTTGCCTTTTTAAAAATTAACGGACGTCCTTTTCATTTTTTTGTTTTGAATTTAATTCAGACTTGGCGCCGCCCTAATCTCCGTGTTTGGAATCATCTCCTAGGCTTTGTTGATCGTCCGAATGAAGTGGTAATAGTTAAAGAAGATAAGCAGGTCCCGGTTAAAGAAGTATTTAAATCTTCACATTTAGCTGATTTAGCTTTGGTGGTTGATACCAAAGGACGTTATCGTGGTGATGACAGTGAACAAATTTAATTTTATGTCTGAAAAAAATAGCCTCGTGCGTAACAAAATCAACGTGTCTACCCAGCAATACTTGGATATTGCTGAGATTAAAGATAACGTTGTTATTATGAAGGATGGTACTTTACGAGCAGTTTTATTGGTTTCAAGTATTAATTTTGCTTTGAAGAGTGAGGACGAACAGAATGCTGTGATTAATTCTTATGTGATGTTTTTAAATAATCTTAACTTCATGTTAGAGATTGTTATTCAATCACGTGAATTAGATATTGATAATTATATTACTTATTTACAGGAGAAAGAAAAACAACAGATAAACAAATTATTGAAAGTACAAACTTCAGAATACATTGAATATATCAAAGAACTAACTTCTTTGGGCAAAATCATGAATAAGCGGTTTTTTGTGGTTGTGCCCTATGATCCCTTAAGTGATAAACACAAAGGCTTTTTCTCTCTTTTAGGGGAGGCTTTAAAACCGGCCACCTCCATTAAATTAAAAGACAAAAGTTTTAATCGCTATAAGGAAATGCTTAATCGCCGTCTTGATAGTGTTATTGGTGGTATGGAGTCAATGGGGGTAAGTACAGCCCGTTTGGACACTCAGAGTTTGATAGAATTATATTATAAAACCTATAATCCAGAAACAGCCAAAAATCAGAATTTGGTTGATTTAAAAAAATTAAGAGTAGACACTACTAACTAATCTTTCCTATGATTAATTTTAATAGAGATGATGACAAACAAAAAATAACTCTCAATACTCCTATTAGTTTATCTTCTAAACCTAAGGAAAAGTCGATTGAAGCTGATCCGGAAATGACTCGGGAGATAATTGAGGAAGAGAAGGCTTTTCGCCGTGGTGTTTTAACCGTACGTGATATTATTTCGCCGGCCAGTTTACAAGTTCATCCTAATTATTTAAGCCTTGGCTCTAAGTTTGTTCGCACTATGTTTATTATCGCTTACCCGCGTTATATTAGTGTCGGTTGGTTTGCACCAATTATTAATTTAAATCTCACTTTTGATGTTTCCATGTTTTTCTATCCGGTTAAAAGTGCGGTTATTTTAAAGCAATTAAAAAATAAGGTGGGTGCTCTAGAGGCACAGATTATTTCTGATGCTGAGAAAGGCGCTGCTCGTGATCCTTTACGTGAAACCGCTTTGCGTGATATTGAGTATTTGCGTGATGCCTTAACTCAGGGAACGGAAAAGTTTTTTCAATTTTCACTTTATGTTACTTTATATGCCGATAATCTAGAAGAATTAGATCGCATGTCTGATCAAGTGGAAGATATCTTTGGTTCACGTTTGGTTTATTCTCGTCGGGTTTATTTTCAAGCAGAACAAGGTTTTAATTCCACCCTACCTTTGGGCAATGATGAGCTTTATATTACTTTTAATATGAATTCCTCGCCCATTGCTTCGTCTTTTCCTTTTATTTCCAGTGAGTTAACAAGCGATCGTGGTATTTTGTATGGTATTAATCGTCATAATAATAGTTTGATTTTATTTGATCGTTTTTCCTTGCAAAATGCTAATTCGGTTGTATTTGCCACTTCTGGTGCTGGTAAGTCGTATGCAATTAAATTGGAAATTCTACGTTCTTTGATGTTGGGCTCAGAGGTAATTGTAATTGATCCGGAATATGAGTATAAGCACTTATCTGAGGCGGTTGGTGGTACTTATGTTAATATATCCCTAGCTTCTGAAAATAAAATTAATCCTTTTGACCTGCCTCGGGCTATCGGTGGGGAAGCGAAGGCTAAAGATATTATTCGTAGTGCCGTTATTACTCTAAAAGGTTTGGTGCGTTTAATGTTGGGTAAATTAAATTATGATGAGGATTCAATTGTAGATAGAGCTTTATTGGAAACTTATGCCAAGAAAGATATTACTCCGGATTCTGATTTATCGACAATTGAGCCGCCGGTGATGACCGACTTTGAACAAGTGCTCGATGGCATGGAGGGTGGAGCCGACTTAGCTCTGCGTTTAAAGAAATATACGGAAGGAACTTTTTCCGGCTTATTAAATAGTGCCACTAATGTAGAGATGAATAATCAGCTGGTATGTTTTTCAGTGCGTGATCTTGAAGATGAACTGCGACCGTTGGCAATTTACACCATTGTTAATTATATTTGGAACATTGTTCGCAGTGAAATGAAAAAACGTATTTTAGTAATTGATGAAGCTTGGTGGATGATGCAGAATGAAGATAGTGCCAAGTTTATTTTTGCTCTGGTTAAACGTTGTCGTAAGTATTATTTAGGTGTGACTACTATTACTCAGGATGTAAACGATTTTTTATCTTCTCCTTATGGTAAGGCGATTGTAACCAACTCTTCTTTGCAGATATTATTAAAACAATCTCCGGCCGCTATTGATTTAGTACAGAAAACTTTCCTTCTGACTGAAGGGGAAAAATATCTATTGCTAGAATGTGGCGTCGGCGAGGGTATTTTCTTTGCCGGCAATAAGCACGTAGCTATAAAAGTGGTAGCGTCTTACGCCGAAGATCAATTAATTACCTCTGATCCGCGGCAATTATTGGAAATAGAAGAAGCGAAAAAAGAATTTGATGAAAGCTTAGCTCAAGAACAAACTTAGTTTAAAAATATATGAATAATAATAAAAAATTAGGAATTTTCATCGTTGTTGTTGGTTTGTTAATTATTGTGGCAATTATCTATTTTATCTTTAGATCTGATCGGGTAGCTATAATTGAGACTCCGGCGCTTGATAATACGTTAACAGTACAATTGCCTGTGGTGACTGAAACCAGCAGTACCACTCCGGGTGATCGCCCGCGTAATTATCAGCAGTATGATATTACGCAAGAACTAGAGCATGAAATTAACGATAATGATGTGGCTAAATTAGCGGTCGCTTTTGCTGAACGTTTAGGTTCTTATTCTAATCAGTCAAATTATAGTAATTTTGAAGATTTAAATATCTTTATGACTGTTTCAATGCGTGATTGGGCTGTTATTTATGTAGAAAAGATGCGTCGTGAAAATCCATACAGCGGTAGTTATTATGGTGTTACCACCAAAGCGGTTAGTACAGAAATTGTCAGTTTTAATGATGCTCAGGGTAGTGCTGAAGTTATTGTTGGTACCCAAAGAGAGGAAACAACACTTGATGGTGGCGAAAGTAGTTATCAACAAAATCTACGTCTTACGTTTGTAAAAGAATCTGGTCAGTGGTTAATCGATGGCGCTTATTGGCTTAAATAAATATGGCAATTAAGAAGATATATGTTTGTTCGCACTGCGACGCCCAATTTCCTAAATGGAGTGGGCGTTGTTTGGAGTGTGGTTCTTGGGGGACATTAGATGAAAGTATTATTGATACTCAGAGTGAAAAAAAAGAAGCAGCTAAAAAAGTTGGTGATGCGACTGTCCTGGATTTGCGTTCCTTAAAGGCTGGTCCAGAAATTAGAGTTAAAAGTGGCTGGGAGGAAATTGATCGAGTTTTAGGTGGTGGTTTATTACCGGGCTCATTATTGCTTCTAAGCGGTGAGCCGGGTATTGGCAAGAGTACTTTAGCAGCTCAATTGGCGGACACTTTAAGCGCTCAAGGCGAGGTTTTGTATGTTAGCGGGGAAGAATCAGCCATTCAAATAAAAACACGCTTAGAAAGGCTGAAATGTGATTTAAAGCGCTTGCGTTTTGTTGGTGAAACCAGTGTGGAAAAAATTGCCGGAGCGGCCATTAAGATGAAACCAAGCTTGGTGGTAGTTGATTCCATTCAAACTGTTTATTCTTCGTTTATTCCTTCGGAAGCTGGTAGTCTCAGTCAGATTAGAGCGGTGGCAGTTAAGTTTTTAGAAATTGCTAAAGAGTACGGTATTAGTGTGCTTTTAATTGGGCATATTACTAAAGATGGCCAAGTGGCTGGCCCCAAATCACTTGAACATATTGTAGATACCGTTTTATCCCTAGAAAATGAGCCGGGTAGTAATTATTGCCTATTACGAACTAGTAAAAATCGTTTCGGTTCGGTTAATGAGTTGGGTGTTTTAGAGATGACCGGCGCTGGTTTTATTGAAGCTAAAGATCCTAGCTCCGTTTTCTTAGGTTCCGGCGCAACAGCTATACCCGGCTCTGTTATCGGTTGCGTCTTAGAAGGCAGTCGACCATTTTTAGTTAATATTCAAGCTTTGGTTACCCAGACAGTCTTTGGCTATCCACAACGCAAAGCTAGCGGTTTAGATATTAATCGCTTGCAGGTTTTAAGTGCAGTGATTGCCAAGCGTAGTCAGATTAACCTAGTTACTCGCGATATTATTTTAAATGTAGTTGGTGGCCTAAAGATTAATGATCCAGCACTTGACCTGGCTGTCTGTGCGGCCATTATTTCCTCCTATTTGAATAAATCTTTAGCTTCCGGCATGGTAATAATTGGTGAAGTTGGTCTGGGAGCTGAGCTTCGACCAGTCCTTCGGCTTGAACACAGGCTTAAAGAAGCGGAAAAATTAGGCTTTAAGAGCGCAATTGTACCAGCTGAAGTTGAATATAAGTCTGGTAAGCTAAAACTGCTAAAAATCAAGAATTTAGGGGAATTAGTGGATTTAATGAAGTAATTTCTAGTCTATATCTTATAACGCTTGACAAGATATTAAAAAAGTGCTATAATTCAGTCATCGTACCTTGAAAAAGAAGGTTTTAAGGGTTGTAAAGCTTGAACAATTTTGGTCAATCTTTATAACCCCTAAAACTTTAGAAAAGATGAAAAAGAATTTAGTATTGATTAAGAGAATGTTTTTATCCTTGGTTGTTATAATAGGAGTATTAAGTATTTTCTATTTAGTTCTTGCGTTCATAGGTTTTGCTGGTATGTTGGATAATGGAGGTGTTGATCATATTCTTGAATATATGCAACCTTCTGATATGACGCAGAATAAAGACGTTGGTGATATTCTTGAATATATGAAATCTCCAATTTTTTCCTTCATTCTGTTCGGATCGATTATATGGACAATATTCTTAAAAAAAACCAGGAAAAGATTTATTAATGAGACTGGTAACCAAAAATAGTTGTCAATTCTCAATCCTCTCTCAATCCTCTGCGCTTATTAACATAAGCCGGAGGATTTTTTTATCCAAAAATCATAAAATAAAACCCCTGTCATGATGACGGGGGACTGTGTATTTTTGTAATGTTTTAATGCCTCAATTGAATGCGACATATTTTTTTTGTTTTATTTCTTATTTTATTTTTTTTGTTTTTCGTTGGTTGTGCAAATGCAGCTGTTTCTACAATTTGAGCTTTCATTTCTTTACCAATTGTTATTTCACCTAGTTTAATCTTGTTCGGGATATTATTATGACCCCATTTTCCGATTTTTTTAGCGTTGTGAATAAATATTACGCCATTATTATTAAATATATCACCTGATTCAAAGGTGATTTTTTTGTTATTAAAGAATGCTTTGTAGGCCATTTTTTGTTATTTTTTAATGAAACAATATGTGAATTATCTATGTTTGTATACTATATATTTTCTTTATTTTTGTCAAGACTATTCCAAATGAGTTTCACTACTATCATTTTTAATTAGACGCTCTTTAATTAAAGGGTGTTTATTTAATTCTGGATCATTTTTAATTAATTCCATAGCAGTAATTTGTGCTTTTTTAATCAATTCATGATCAAATAGGGAGGCAATTTTCAGTTCAGGGAAACCGCTTTGCACTAAGCCATATAAATCACCGGCGCCACGTAAGTGTAGGTCCATTTTAGCTAAAGAAAGGCCATCGTTATATTTACTCAGAGCCCGCAATCTTAAAGCAGTTTTTTGACTCTGATTATCTTGACTGGTTAGCAAGAGACAATATGATTGTTCACTGCCGCGACCAACGCGACCACGAAATTGATGTAACTGGGCTAATCCAAATCTTTCTGCACCTTCAATTAGCATTACATTGGCATTGGGCACGTCCACGCCGACCTCAACTACGGCCGTGGCTACTAGAATATTAGTTTTGCCTTCAGCAAAATCTTTCATTACTTTTTCTTTGTCGCTGCTTTTTAAACGACCGTGGATAAGGCCAATATTTAATTGAGGGAAAACTTCATTTTTTAAATGTTTGTATTCGGTGGTAGCTGATTTCACTCCTAATTTATCGGACTCACTCACTAAGGGGCAAATAACAAAAGCTTGTTGTTCTGAATTAATTTTCTTAGCGATAAAATCATAGGCTTGTTGTCGCTTATCTTCAGAAATTATTTTTGTAATAATAGTTTTACGATTTTTGGGCAATTCTTTAATTAGGGAAATATCAAGATCACCGTAAATAGCCAGTGCTAAAGAACGGGGAATAGGGGTGGCGGTCATTGATAGGAAGTGGGGCCAGAGTTCTCCGCTTTGTTGCAATTTTTGTCTTTGTTTAACTCCAAAACGATGTTGTTCATCAACAATTACTAGAGCTAAACGAGGAATAGTATAATTTTGGATTAGAGCTTGGGTGCCGATAATAATTTCTGCTTTACTGATTATTTTTTGACGACGATTTTCTTTTTTCTTGGGTAATTCAAAGTTAGCCTCAGCTTGACTGCCGGTGAGAAGGGCTAATTTAGTGTTAAAGGGGGCGAGTAGCTTACTTAAACTTTTATAATGCTGGCTGGCCAATATTTCTGTTGGTGCCATTAAAGCTCCCTGGTATTTATTAATAGCTACGTTGAGTAAAGCCATGGCTGCCACTACAGTTTTACCTGATCCGACATCACCTTCAAGTAACCTGGACATCGGTGAGTTTTTGTCGATGTCTTGTAGAATTTCCCAGGCAGCATTTTTTTGCCCAGTGGTTAAATTAAAGGGTAATTGATTGACAAATTGTCGTGTTAGCATCTCTTGAAAAATAACTTTTGGTGCCGGTTTATGCTGTAATTCTTGTTTTAAAATTTGTGAGCGTAATTGTCTTAAAAATAACTCATCAAAACCTAGTCGCTGACGAGCTTGTCTGGCTTCGTCTAAACTTTTAGGGAAGTGGGCTTTTGATATAGCTTCAGTGATTGATAAAAGCTGTAGTTTTTTTCTAATATTTTCTGGTAGCCACTCTTCTATTTTAGTAGCAGCGGACAGGGATTGTTTAATTAAAAAACGTATTTGTTTTTGAGTAAGACTGGCGCTAAGTGAGTATACTGGCACTAGACCTTGAGTGTGAATTAATTGCTCATCACCTGCTTTTTCATATTGTGGAGCGATTAAACTGAGCTGTCCGTAGTTTTCTGCTGTTTTACCAGCTAAAGAAACTTTGTCGCCCGCTTTAAGATTTTGAGCGATAAATGCTTGATTAAACCAGATGACTTTTATTGTTCCTGTATCATCGCTAACTAGAGCCTCGGTTAGTTGTCGTTTCTGTCTTGAGCTGCGTTTGTTTTGAATTAATTCAATCACCCCACTAATGCTAACATTTTGTCCGGCTATAATCTGATTTATCGGGGTTGATTGACTAAAATCATCGTAGCGGAAAGGAAAATAAAAAAGCAGATCTTGAACTGTCTCCAGCCCCAGTCTTTTTAAGTGTTGAGCTGTACTGTGGCCAACTCTATTTAAAGCTGATAGGGGGACGCTAAGTAGCATATTATAAAAATAAGCGCCGCTGGGCGCCTATTGTTAATCAAAATTATGTGCCCCTACCAGGAATCGAACCTGGATTACAAGATCCGCAATCTTGCGTTCTATCCATTAAACTATAAGGGCAGGAAATCGTATTTCACGATAGGCGAATTATACTATAGCTTAAGTAATTTCGTCAACTGTTCTGATAAAGGAGGGGCAACGCGCTCCAAATCTTCGTCTAAATAGCTGATTAAATAATTGCGCACGGATAAAGCGTCTTGTTTACGTAGAGGCACGTGTAGGCGCGGCATCATTTTATTATTGAATTCTAAATATAAATTTTTTATACTTTGTTTTGGTTTATAAAGCACACAGAAATTTTTGATTGAATCATAATCATAAAAACGACGGCCAATATCAATTCCTTCTGGTTCTAGTTTAATAGTAACCATGCGTGCCTCTTGGCTATCATGAACAATCATAATGGCAATGGAGATAATAATAATAAGGGCAAAGAGGAAATTTGCATCAGCTCCTAGAAAAACAATTTGCCAGGCGCTAACAGTGAAGAAGGAGAGGAAGAGACAGATTAAAATAAAGAGACTGGTTAAAACATACCAGGTTTTATTCCTTTTCGGCTTAGTATATTCAGGCACTTGCCATTGAATGAAATTCTTTTGTTCTTTTTTTTCGGGCATATAGTTTGACAAGCAATAATAGATTTTATATAGTAATTATACCATAAAAATCAAAAGAAAAAAATGCTAGACAAATTTGCTTAGTAATCTGCCGGTCGTGGGTTAATAAAAGCAGGCTTTGCATAAGTATGGAGAGGTGGCTGAGCGGCTGAAAGCGGCAGGTTGCTAACCTGTTATAGGGGTATTGCTCCTATCCGGGGTTCGAATCCCCGCCTCTCCGCATACATAAAATAGCCCTAAAATTAGGGCTATTTTATTTGAATAATATTTTCTAGTTACAATCTTAGTGCTGAGAGGGCAGTACTTCTATTTATGTAATTGTCTTAATTTATGGAGTGCCAATCCATAAAACTTGACAAAAGTATGGATTGGGTATATAATATATCTATAAAAATAAACTTAAACATATGATGCAAAGAAAGCTTAATTTGGAAAATAATATACAAAAGAATAAAGTTTTAATTATCTATGGGGCAAGAAGGGTTGGCAAAACTACTCTTTTGAAGGATTTCCTAAAAACAACAAAATTAAAGTATAAATTAGATAATGGTGATAATATTAGATTGCAGGAACTATTACAGTCCCAAGACTTTAATAGGATAAAAGAATATGTTGAAGGATATGAGTTAATAGCTCTTGACGAGGCTCAGCAGATACCAAATATCGGCATTGCTTTAAAAATTATAGTGGACCAAGTAAAAGATATACATGTCATAGTTACCGGATCATCTTCATTTGATTTATCTCAAAAAGTTGGAGAACCTTTAACTGGCAGGAAAAAGACTTTTATTCTTTATCCCTTCTCTCAGTCAGAAATGAGGATACAGTACAACAAACATGAATTGAAGGAGAAACTAGATGACTTTCTCGTTTTCGGAAGTTATCCAGACGTGGTACTAGCTAAAACCAAAGAAGAAAAGATAGATATCCTAAATGAGTTAGTGGATTCCTATTTATTAAAAGATGTATTAACTTTAGATAATATAAAATTTAGTAAAAAACTTTTAGATTTATTGAAATCACTAGCTTTCCAGGTGGGCAATCTAGTTTCATTAAATGAATTATCTCAGCAAGTAGGGTTAGATGTTAAAACAATAGATAGGTATCTGGATTTATTGGAGAAAGGGTTTGTTATTAAAAGATTGGGAGGATTTAGTCGCAATCTGAGAAATGAAATTACAAATAAGTCTAAATATTATTTTTTAGATAATGGAATCAGAAATGCTCTTATTTCTCAATTTAATTCTTTAGATAAAAGAGATGATATTGGCGCGTTATTTGAGAATTTTCTAATTATGGATAGAATGAAAAATAATAACTTAGTTAATAACTATTATTTTTGGAGAAATTATGAAGGGAAGGAAATTGATTTCATAGAGGAAGAAGAGGGAGTGCTTTATGCTTATGAATTTAAATGGAATAAATCTAGGGTGAAGCCCCCTAAAAATTTTATAGAGGGCTATAAAAATAGTAAGTTTGAAGTTATTAATAAAGACAATTATTTAGATTTTCTTATTACTAAATTTACATAAAATAGTTCCAACTACGTCCCACCCTCCCCGCAGATTGAAAAAATAAGGTTAAAAACCTTATTTTTTGGTGGTTTTTCGTTCCAAAGTTGACCAGAGATTAAGCAAAAATAGTAAATAATATTATGATATTTTATGTAATATTAAGATAAAAAGACATTGTTCCATGGTTTATTGTAGATATTGTATATTGACATTATATTATTGTTTTGCTATAATGTACATATATGTACAGTATAGATAACTATAAAAAAATAAAATTAACTAATATTAAGCAAAATAGATTTTTATCAATTGCTAAGTTAGATGTACCTGTTTTTCATGTAGATGATTTAGCTAGGATTTGGGGTATTAATAACCGCAATACTCTCTTAACTAGTTTAAAACGTTATGTTGAGAACGGTTTAATCTATAGATTATACCGAGGGTTCTATTCTATTAAGCCGGTAGCAGGACTAGATCCATTCTTATTGGGCGCACAAGCGATAAATGACTACTGTTATTTAAGTGGCGAGACAATTTTAGCGAAACAGGGAATTATTTTTCAACAGGTTGGCTACTTTACGTTCATAGGAGAAAAAACTAAACGTTTTAAAATAGGGAACTATAAATATTATTGTCGCCAACTTAAAGACGGATCTTTGTATAATGATGTCGGCATAGATAAAACTGGAAAATTCAATTTAGCAACGCCTGAGCGAGCAGTTGCTGATATTCTATATTTTAATCCTAAGTATCATTTTGATAACCCTGGTATAATTAACTGGAGAGAGGTTAGCAGAATTCAAGCAGCTGTTTATAATAAATAAAAGCTTATGATTACTTTAAATTCTCAAGATGCAATTCACAAGGCCTGGCTTTATCGAGTCTTGGTTGCTATTGTTGATAACGCTAATTTGCATAATCTATATTTTAAGGGGGGCACTTGTGCGGCGATGGCTGGAGTCTTGAATCGGTTTTCTGTTGATTTAGATTTTGATTATGTTGGCGATGAGAAGGATTTAGTAAAAGTTAGACATGAGCTTGAGAAAATTTTTGAAAATTTAGGTTTAGAAATCAAAGATGCTAGTGTGAAAGTGCCGCAATTTTTCTTAAAATATCCGACTAAAGATATTTCTCATCGCAATACTTTAAAAGTAGATATTAATTTTCCTCCGCCTAAAGCTAATATTTATGAGCCGATTAGACTTGTTGATATTGGTCGAGTTGTTATTTGCCAAAATGTTTCGACTATGTTTGCTAATAAATTAGTGGCTATAATTGATCGTTTTGAGCGCAATAATTCAATTGCCGGTCGTGATATTTATGACATCCATTATTTTTTTATGAACGGCCATGATTATAACAAGGATGTAATAATTGAAAGAACTGGTTTGGATTTAATCGATTTTTTTGAGAAGTTGTCTGATTTTATAGGTGAACATGTTACTGAGACTATTTTGAATCAAGATTTAAATCCACTTATTCCCTATGAGCGATTTAATAAATTTAGAAAAGTATTAAAAAGAGAAACGCTTATGTTTTTGGGTGATGAGATGGAGCGATTAAAAATTAATAAATAGTTAAAACCGTTCCAACATCGTCCCACCCTCCCCGCAAATGCTATAAAAATCGTCTTTTAGGCGGTTTTTTGTTATAATAAGGTTATAGATTAATATTAAAGATAAACATGAATTTTAATAAAATTTCTCAAGAAGAATTATTACCAGACAATCTGTATAATCCTGAAAAATATTCGCAGGAACTACAACCAAAAAATGACTCGGAAAAAGAAATTTGGCAACAAATTGAAACGGCCGATAAACCGATTAGAAATGTTTTAAAAAGGTTAAATCGTCTTAGTTTGGATGAGTTTCCAGGTGATGATTTTACTACTACTGATTCTTGTTCTGGACATGTGACAAAAAATGGGGAATTAGAAGCACCACATGTATTTTTTGGTATTAAACCTAAATATAAAATCATTGAACAGGATGGCGAAGAATATTATGATATCGATGATTTTGATAAGCGGTATTCAGAAAAATTCATTGGTTTTTTTAGAGAAATATTTATTAAAACTATTAATAAAATTAACATAAAATACGGCCAAGGAACTATGTCCTTAGGTTATTTTGATTATAAGAAAAAGGGCGAAGGAGAATTCATTAATAAAGAATATATTAATAAAGAACCGATCTTAACTTATAATATTGAAACAAAAGAGTCATATTATAATTATAATGTTGGTTATTTTTTTGATTTAAAGAATATTAAAGACGTGCAAATTCTTAAAGATTTTTGGGCAACAGTAGAGAATGAGTTAAGCTCTCTTGACCAAATAAAATATAAAACTAATTTTACGGAGACGTCTTTCTCTAAAGATAAATCTGATTAAAGTTTATATAGTTAAACCTTATCGATATTTTGAATATTTTATCTCATTTAATATTAATCAATTTTCTATAAAAAAGTTCGAATAGCGTTCCTGACACCCTGCCAATATTATAAAAATCTTCTTTTGGGCGATTTTTTGATATAATTAAAATAATAATAAATCAAAGTTAGTATTATATGAATAAAGATTTTAAAAAGGTTGCAGTTAATGCCGCTAAAAAAGCAGGTAAGATTTTAATGAGTTACTATGCAAAAAATGTAAAAGTTGAATTAAAAAATGATATTTATGATGTCGTATCCATAGTAACTGAAGTTGATATAAAAAGTGAAGAAAAAATTATTTCTATTTTGAAAGAAAAATTTCCTAATCATGGTATTTATGGAGAGGAATCTTTGGGTACAAATATGGAGTCTGATTATATTTGGTATATAGATCCTCTTGATGGCACTTCGAATTATACCAGACACATTCCTTTGTTCGGTATATCCATCGGTTTGGTTTATAGAGGAAAACCAATTGTTGGTGTTCTATATTTTCCCACTTTAAATATTTTATTATCCGCTGAAGACGGTAAAGGATGTTTTGTTAACAATAAATTAGCGAAAGTTTCTGATCGTCAACTCTCTGAAAGTCTTTATTATGCTGGCGGAAAATTTAAGAGGGATCCTCAAATTAAATCACAGATTTTTCAAAAATGTGGCTTAGTAAAAGTTATTGATTCTAGCAGCTATGAATTTGCTCAAATTGCTATGGGTGATGCTGAAATTTATTATTTAACAAATGTTCCTCATGATGTTGTCGCTGGCATTTGTATTGTTCGAGAGGCCGGAGGTAAGGTTACTGATGGTCTTGGAAATCCATGGTTAATTGATTCTAAAAATATTTTAGCTACTAATGGTCTAATTCACGAAGAAATTATTAATGATCTTAAAAATAATACAGATTAGTTAACGTTTCAAAACGTATTGCCTTTCCCGCATACATAAAATAGCCTTAATTTTAGGGCTATTTTTAATAAGAAGTTTATTGTTTTGAGACAGTATGATATTATAAATTCATGAAGTTAAATCAATTTAAGAAAGCAATTATTAGAGAGGACCTAGATATTAATAAGAAAGAATATGGTAAAATATTTTCTTTTATTGATTTTGCAAATGTAAACAAGTGGTTTCAATATGATAACCAGGACTGGAATAATAAATTACTTGCTGATAATGAGTGCTTATCAATAGATTTAAACAAGCTTAAAAATTTTGCAGATATTATTGCTGATAAATCTAGATTATATTATGGCGAAGATCCAAAAAATCAAAAATCTTTAGGATTTACGTATGTTGTCAGAAAAATATTTGAGAAAAGGAATGTTATAACTAAAGACCTGCAAAAAATAAAACATTATATAGAATCAGAAGAAAAATTAGCATCTAAAATAATAACGACTGATGAAGATGGCAAAAAATATATTGAAATCAGAAAATGTAATTTTGATGTAGAAATTTCAGTTGATGCCATTAAAATGATTAACCACTATGACACCTTTTGTATTTTTTCAGGTGATGCGGATTTTGTTTGTTTGAATAATTTTTTAAAAAAGAAAGGGAAGAAAATTATTATTGTAAAAGGTGGTTATATTACAAGTAAATTAAGAAAAACAGCAAATTTAATTATAAATGCTCAAAATATTAAGAAGTATGTAGTTAAAATAAATAAAACAAAAACCTGACATAGTCAGGCCCTTGTGATCAGTTTTCCCGAATTAACCTCGGGCAGGTATGAATATATTGTAGCATTTTTTTATAAATAGTCAAATAGCTACTTCTATAAAAGTTCCAAAATGTCCCACCCTCTCCGCATACATAAAATAGCTCTAAACTGAACCGTATCCCGTTTAGTAGATACGGGTAAAAAGATACTTAATTTATTTGGACTAAAAGATGACTTCGGTATTGTACCGGAGTCATCTTTTTTAGATTTCATTGATAATGTGCATTATTATAATACTCTATGACTGAATAATTTAAAATATTTTTTTGGTTTCAAGGTGATGGATGACGTAATCGTTTAACTTTTTAATGATTTGATTAACCCCTTCTTCTTGTTGGTGATGTCTGTTGTTAAAGAGGCTATACATTTTATTAATGGTAGATAGAATTCTTTTAGGTTGTTTGTCTATTTTCTTGATCCCCAAAACAAATTCTTGCTTCTAAGTGATTAAAGGTATAAGTTTGATATTAGTTTATGTATAAATGAATAATATTATTTTTTAATTATTGGGTTAAAAAAGTTTATTCTTTTTAAGTTCGGGGTGAATTATTCTCTGCCTTAACTTCGGCTTTAATCTGATTTGTTAATCTCTCTTCAACTGACACTAATTCTTTTTTATACCAATGACTGCGTTTAAATACGATTAAGTACATAGCAACTGAGAGAATGCCGTTAATTGTAAAGGCAAGCCAAAGACCGTCTAAACCAAGATTAGTAAAGCGAGATAGGGTGTAGATTAAAGGAATTTGAATTAACCAAGCTGATGTTAAGGTGAGGGCCATGGATGTTTTAGTGTTACCAGAAGCTTGCAAGGTGCTGCCCATTAAGATTTGTAGGCCGATTAGACCGAAAATAGGAGAAATAAAACGTAAATAGTGAGCACCGGCGGCAATCACATTGGGATCGTTTGGTACGAAAAATTGAATAAGATAAGGAGCAAAAATAAAACTAATTAAACCAAGGGTGCTGAAAGCAAAGAAGGCAATTTTTAAACTGATGCTGGCCATACGGCGAGCTGTTTCTGGTTCGCCAGCACCTAAATGCCGGCCAACTAAAGCGGCGTTGGCACCAGCCAGGCCAAAGGTTATCATTAGGATTAATTGAAGTATATTAGTGCCGACACCGTAAGCAGCCACCGCCAAGGTGCCGAAAGTGGCAATTAAAGCGGTTATGACAGTTAAACTAAGACTACGAGCTGATTGTTCAATTGACGAAGGTAGGCCTAATAAAAAGGCACGTTTAATGAAACTAAAATTAGGACGGAAATCAGTCCAATGTAAATGAATGCCGTGTTTGCCGGAAAATAACCAGCTCAGGCCGATAATAGCAGCTATGCTCTGAGTGCCAATGGTTGCTAGGGCTACGCCGGTAATTCCTTGTGCTGGAATAAACCACCAACCAAACATAAATAAAGGATCGAGGATAAAATTTAACATGACCGTGCCGACAACAATATAAACTGGCAATTGTGCTCGTCCAATACTACGCATAATAGATTGGAAGATAAAAAAGGAAAAGTTAAACACGAGACCTAAAAAAACAATACGTAAATAGGCTTTAGCATCGGCAAAAATTGAAGGGTCGGTACCGAGTAGTTGTAAAATATGAGGAGTGAAAATATAACCAAGTGTGCTAAAAAAGATGGAAACGGTAACTACCATCAACATTGTTTGCGCCGCTGCTTGGCTCAACATTTTTTTGTTTTTAGCACCGAAATATTGAGCAGTTAAAGTCGAACCGGCTATAGCTAGACCAATGCCCAAACCAATCATTACAAAAATAACGGGAGCACTCATGGTAACGGCCGCCACCGCTTTTTCACCCAAGCGACCAACCCAAAAAGCGTCGGTAAATTGATAGGCAATTTGAAAAAGCTGCGCCAAGATTATTGGCGCCGCTAGGGTGAGTAATTTTTTTAATAATGTAGATGATTTAATAAAATCAGTATCTTTTGCGACTCGCATATTGGTTAATAGATTACCTTTCTTTATCAGCTTCAGCGACATCAGCAATTACTTTTTTTCTGGCTTCTTGAAATTTGAGAATGATGAAAATAATTAGACTACCGACAATAATTCCACCAACATTTAATAAGTAAGTTTTAAAAGCATCAATAAAAATATAATAATCCAGAGCAGCTAAACCAATCCCAGCTAAAACTAACGGTGGTAGAAGAGTCACTGTGATGGCGACGCCAGCTAAATTATTGCTTAGATTTTTTTTGGCCCAGGTAAGACTGGCGGCAGCACCAGCTAAAGCAGCAATGAGGAGGTCAAAACCATTAACACCAATTTTTTCAATCATTTCCATTTCACTGGTTTTAAATGAAAAGACGGAACCGATTAAAGTAGAAACAAGTAGCGCTAAAATTGTGGTAATTAAAAATATTCTGACTGCCCGCCAAGCAACGCGTCCATTTCTAATAACAATTGCTAGGGAGATTGAAAGAATTGGGGAAAGCAGAGGGGCAACCAACATACCACCGATAATTAAAATCACGCTATTTTTTAAGAGCCCGGCCATGGTAATAAAAATGGAGACAATTAGTAGAAAATAAAATTCTGATTTTAAAGATGAGCTATTAATTAATTCCCGACAAAAATTATTTCTTTCTTCTTTGCTTAAGGTAAAGATTGCCTCGGAATGATGGGGGAGTAAGCGCTTGATAAATGGTAACATAAATTTTTTAGATATTTTTAGTCTGATTTCATTTTAGAATGTTTTGCCTAAATATACAAACCTTTTCAAACATTAGGTTTAATTTTAGCCATTATTTTTATAAATTGTTTAAGTCTTGAAAAAATGCTATTATTAAACTTATATAATTAATATTTAAACGCTATGAAGAAAATTTTAAGTCTAACTTTATTGTTAGTGATGAGTTTAATGGTCTTCACTTTTTTGCCAGCGCGAGCAGAAGATGATACCAGTGTTAATATACAGCTCACGGCGACTCCCATAGCTACAAGTATTGATAGCTCTAATTTTTTAGAAAAAATTCCTTCACTTGATCAATTGAAGTATTTTAAAGTTATGAAGAAGGAAAATGGTTCCTTGTATGGTGTTCGTTTGCAGCCTAGAGTAACTATTGATATTGAACCGATAATTTCTGAAGATGGTGTTGAGCTAGAAAAAATTCCTTCACCTGATCAATTAAAGTATTTTAAAGTAATGAAGAAAGAGAATGGTGCTTTATACGGCATTCGTTTAAGATCTAATGCAAGCGCAACTAATATCACTACCGAAATTGTTGATGATAATGTTTTAGGTAATAAGCTGGGTGATTTAGAAAAAATAGCATCGCCTCAACTTATTAGTTTGTATGAAAAAATTCAGAAAATTGGCACTTCTCTATGGGGGGTTAAAAAGAGCGGAGTTAGTGAGGACGAAAATAACGAGGTAATACAAAATCAACGTCGTTTAGTAACTAGTGATATGATTGAATGTGTTTCTAAGGTTATTGATACTAAGGATAATGCTATAATTACAATAACTAAAAACAGCGCTGAAAAAGTGGTTGCCAACATAAATACTCGTGGTATCTGTCAGAAAGATGCAATTGCTAGTGCTGAGAATCAGATAGAAAATTTAAAAGAGTGTGTCGTTTCCTTCCAGAAAAATTATAAAGATATCATTAATAATGTTCGTGAAGAGCAAAAAGATGTTTGGGTTAACTATAAGGTTGAGATGAAGGCCTGTGCCCTCAATAGTTCTGTTGCAGATAATGATTTTGAATTAATGATTGATGATGGTGGCAATGATGATCTTAATTATACTCTAGTTCAATAAATAAATAATTTTTATATAATAAAAGACTCGGCTTTAGTCGAGTCTTTTACTTCTAATTCTATGTCAGATTTAAAACAAGAATCATTAGAGTTGCATCGTTTACATCAAGGTAAAATTGGGACAAAAATCTCTGTGCCTATAAATAATAAACATGACTTGGCATTGGCTTATACTCCCGGCGTTGCTGCTGTTTGTTTAGCTATTGCTGAGGATAAAAAAGTGGCTCGCACTCATAGTATTAAAGGAAGAACTATTGCTGTAGTAAGTGATGGTAGCGCGGTTTTGGGTTTAGGTAATATTGGACCTGAGGCATCTTTACCAGTTATGGAAGGAAAGTGCGCTTTATTTAAGAGTTTTGCTAATGTTGATGCTTTTCCGATTTGTTTGGATACTCAGGACGTAGAGGAAATTATTAAGACGATTAAATACTTAGCACCTGTTTTTGGTGGTATTAATTTGGAAGATATTGCTGCTCCGCGTTGTTTTGAAATTGAAAGACGTTTGCAGGCAGAATTAGATATTCCAGTAATGCATGATGACCAGCATGGTACGGCGACTGTAGTTTTAGCAGCTTTAATTAATGCTTTAAAATTAAGAGATAGTAAAAAGGAGGAAGTAAAAGTAGTTGTAAGTGGGGCCGGTGCAGCTGGTAGTGCGATCGTACGTTTATTGTTAGGATATGGCATTAAACATATTTCAATGTGTGATCGTCAAGGATTGCTTTATGCTGGTCGTCCGGGTTTAAGTGGTGAAAAATTTGAGTTAGCTAATATTACTAATTTAGATAAAAGAGAAGGTAATTTAGCTACTGCTCTAGTTGGAGCTGATGTCTTTATTGGCGTGTCTTCGGCCGATCTAGTTAGTGCGGAGATGCTTAAGACAATGGCTGAACGTTTTATTGTTTTTGCTCTAGCTAATCCGGTTCCAGAAATTATGCCAGAAGAAGCAGAAAAGGCAGGGGCTTATGTGGTCGCTAGTGGACGTAGTGATTTTAAAAATCAAATTAATAATGTTTTAATTTTTCCTGGTGTTTTTCGTGGCGCTCTAGATAATAAGGTTCAGCTAATTACTGATGAAATGTTAGTACGGGCAGCAGAATCTTTGGCTGGTTTAGTCGAAGATTTAAGTGTTGATAAAATTTTACCTGATGCTTTTGATACTCGGGTCGCCTTAACGGTGGCTGAGGCAATAAAGTAATTTATTTTAGTAATTTTAATTAATATTTACAAAATATTAATTTTATGCTAATGTTTTTCATAATTAAGTTCATTTTATAATCTGTTCTTCTTAAACAGAAGAGCGCAAAATAAAAAATGATGGAAGAAAAAGCAGAGAAAAAAAAGTGTAGTAAGGAGGAAGTTCTTAAAGAAGTAACTCAATCACTAAAGATTAAAAGGATGGAGATAGTGGCCCGGACACTTGGGCATACTGGAAAGATTAAAAAAAGTCACATTTTTAGAATTCCAGAAATTAGGAATATTTTTCGTCCTAATGAAAATGTAGCTTTTCATGGTTACACTTTAAAGGTTTTGGAAGATGGCTCAGTACCTTTAGTAATCATAGATATCTTTGTTCATGGAAAAATGGTTACAATTGACTTGGCCAAACTACAATTGAGTCAAGCTAATAAGTGTTTTTTTAACGATTTGAATGTCTTACCAGAAGATTATTTTAAAAACATTGAAAACGTAGTTTTTAATAAGGCTGCATTTTCTGGGGCTGATATTATTAGTGAAAATGAGTAATATTGTCTTACTTGCACGGTTAACTAAAAAGGGAATACCAAAAAACAAAAAGAGCTTTAAATTTAAAAAGCTCTTTTTTCATAGGTAAAATATATTTTTTATTCAATACAACAATCAACTACTTTGCGTACTAAGTCGCCGAGTTTTGCGGCAAAACCTTTTTTTTCCTTATCTTGTTTATTTAAGGCTTTGTCATCAATCTTTTTTAAATCATCGGTAGCGATGATTTTCATATTTACTCCCCAGAAGAGGGAATAGAGCTCATAGGCTTTATTAAACAATTCATAAGCTTCATCTTTTTTTCCTTGGCCAAGTTGTTTTGTGCCGACTTCCATTAGGCGGTAGCTAGCGGCCAATAAATGTTTGGAGATACACCAAACCTCACCTTCGTAATCTTTAATTATTTTTTTCAATAAATCTTTTCGCATTTCGCGGACTTCGTTGATTAGGTCGTAATACTCGGTTTTACCGGTTTTAGCACCGGTAAAAAATAAATGTTCCTCAATGCCGACTAAGTTCATAATAGCAATGGTCAAATCTTGATCAGAAGAGAGGTCCATCTTTTCTTGTTTTTTCATACTATCCGCTTTGTCAATAAATTCCTGCAAGCTTTTAATTGGGTTATTATTTGTTTCCATAGATTTATTTAGTTAAGAAATAGAAGATGATAGATAATAATGTAAGAGTGCCAACTGGTATTGCTACTTTTTCAAAAGGGAAATGAGCGTGTCCGCTATTTCTTTTTTTAATAATTTCATAGGCATGAGCGCTTAAAGCAAAAAACAAACTACCCGCCACAATGCCTAATAATAATTTATCAAGCCCGTATAATTGATTAAAAGGATTGCCAATGAAATCTTGTAGGTACAAGGGGTAGAGAACCATAACGTAGTAGATTAAGAAAATTAAGTAATCACGCCAGTCACGGTATTTAATTAACCATTGTTTCTTTTCAAAATAATTAATTGTCCAAACACTGATACCAACAATTAGTCCTCCAATCCAAAGACCAGCGACACTGTCATCAATGCCTAGATATTCTGATAGTCCTAAACCGGCACCGACAGCCACAATACAAACTGGGCAAATAGCTTGAGCCGGGATGGCTTTAACTAAAAGCAGGGAACCAGAGCTTAATAAATATTTTATTTTCATAAGTTTAAGGTTTAAAGAAATCAATAATTTCTTTATCACCCATTAAACAGGTCCCTTCGGTCCATAGGAATGGTACTCCTAAATTTTTGGTATCATAGCCACATTCTTTGGCTTTTTTTATCAGTTTGGCACTATTTTTCTGATTTTCTGATATTTCCAGTTCAGTAAAACTATATTTATTCTTAATATTGTTTTCGCTAATATAATCGGAAACATTTTTACAATGAGGACAAGAGAAACTGTAGAATAATATTATATTTTCATCTGAGCTGTCGCTATTAGTCTCATTAGGCTGACGGATGCTTATAATTAAAGCAATGGCGGCAATAAGAGCCACTATAATCACTAAAGCGGTAATTCTAGTTTTATTTTTATTCATATATTATGTAAATTTTATTTTGTTGCCTTATTTTATCATAAAAACAGATTAACGGGAATCATTCTTGCTTTAAATGATAAAGCAATTTTTACTGATGATTTTTAACTTTATCTGTTACTTCTTTAATGAAATCAAGGCGACTAATCTCTCTGGTTTCTTTAGTGCCACGGTCACGTATCATTAAGTTGGTGGCTTCTGCTTCCTTATCCCCGATAACTAACATATAGGGTACTTTTTCATTAGCTGCTTTACGAATTTTATTACCAACTGTTTCGTTGTTGTCATCAAGCTCAACTCTTATATCGGCGGCCATTAATTCTTCAGCTAGCTTTTTGCAGGCTGGGATGTGGCATTCGGCTACTGAAATAAGCTTAACTTGTACTGGCGATAGCCAAACAGGGAAGGCTCCGGCATAATGTTCAATTAATAAGCCAATAAAGCGTTCAAAGGAGCCAAATAAAGCTCTGTGTAGCATGTATGGCCTTTCTTTCTCGCTTTGATTATTGGTGAATTCTAAGTTAAATCTTTCTGGTAAATTAAAATCAAATTGAAGGGTGGAGCATTGCCATTCTCTCCCTAAAACATCTTTAATTTTAAAGTCTAGTTTTGGCCCATAGAAAGCGGCTCCACCTTCATCTTTTTGGAAATCAAGTTTTTTATCAATTGCTACTTTTTCCAAAACTTTTTCAGTGAAATTCCAGCCTTCATCTGTGCCGATATTTTTGCCTTTTTCGTTTCCGCGCACAGATAGATAAACTTTGATATCGGCTAAATTAAAGCCAAAGGATTTGTAAATATAGAGAATAAAATCAATTACCTTTCCTAGTTCTTCTTCTACTTGATCGGGGCGACAAATAATATGGGCATCGTCTTGAGTAAAACCACGAACACGAGTTAATCCTGATAATTCTCCCTTCTTTTCAAAGCGATAGACAGTACCGCATTCTGCCCAACGTACCGGTAGATTGCGGTATGATTTGGGACTGTTCTTAAAAATTTGAACATGAAAGGGGCAATTCATTGGCTTGAGTAAATAGGATTCTGGTTCCTTAGCTTTTTCATTATTTTGGCTGGCAGATAAGCTTTGTCCAGCTTCAATTGGTGGATACATACTGTCGTTATAGAAACCCCAATGCCCGGATGTTTCCCAAAGTGCTTTATTGCCGATGTGAGGACTTCTTACTAACTCATAACCATTGCGTTCGTGGGCTTTATACCAGAATTCTTCTATTATACGCCATAATTTTGCTCCCTTTGGGTGCCAAAGTGGCAGCCCGAGTCCAACCATTTCATCAATGTGGAATAAATCTAGTTCTTTGCCTAATTTACGATGGTCACGTTTTTCTGCCTCAATCCTCTTTTGTAGATAAGCTGTTAGTTCTTCTTTGGTATCAAAAGCTAAGCCATAGATACGAGTCAACATGGCATTATTCTCATCACCACGCCAATAAGCACCGGCTAATTTATCTAGCTTAAAACTACCAGCTTTAATTTCTTTGGTATTTTCGATGTGAGGGCCGCGGCAAAGATCGGTAAAAGAACCAACGCTATAGAATCCTAAGATTGTTTCACCCTGAGCTTTAAGACCAGCGATCAATTCTTCTTTGTAGGGGTCTTTTTTTGCTTTAGCCCAAGCCAAAGCCTCATCAATATTTTTTTCGTTGTGAGTGAAAGTGAGGTTTTGTTTGACCAGGTGATTCATTTTTTTCTCAATACTTTTCAGTTGAGAGTCACCGATATTTTCACCTTTAAAATCAATGTCATAGTAAAATCCGTTTTCAATGGCAGGACCAATGGCAAGTTGAGCTTGGGGCCATAATTCTTTGACTGCTGCTGCCATAACATGGGCGAGCGAGTGACGTTTAGTTTCAATATTACTCATATGTTTAATGTATTATCCCGACGCTAAAGCGAAACGGTAATAATGTATTTTAATAAATAATTTAATGTTAATTAATAAAAAAGT
>Ga0307991_1000537_pt1 | contig 27346 bp, 57 predicted proteins | sample EllFjometagen131_FD_203146 | JGI IMG/M metagenome (GOLD analysis project Ga0307991, IMG submission 203146) | Marine microbial communities from Ellis Fjord, Antarctic Ocean - #131 | ecosystem: Environmental > Aquatic > Marine > Unclassified | place: Southern Ocean | collected 2014-10-08 | reverse complement strand
TATTATTATATTATAAATTTTATTTATTGGTTTGTTGTTGATTTTTCATTTGGCCTTGGTCGAGAAGAAAACAATATATGGAGAAATTTATTCGGAACTGGGGTTACGATAATTATAATATTTGAATTAATAATGAAATTACATAATCTTGGATTTTTAACTTAAATTTAAATAAAAATGGTAGTAAATGGAAAAGAATATCCTTTATGGAGTCAGTTTGTTGAGAGACAAAATGAATGGAAAGGTGGAATTTTAGAAGATTTCGGTGATAATTTTGATCGAGGTATGGGCGCAAACCCAATGGTTACTGAAATTACGGGTATTTCATTGAAACCAAATGGTAAAGATTCAGCTTTTTTTACAGTAGAAGGAAAAGATTTTAGATGTGGGTTTGATGTTAAAGGTGGTGGAATAACTGCAGGCGAGGAAGGTTGGATTACAATAAGTGGATATGGTAGCCATACTTGGAGATTTAAGCAGCCCATAAAAGATAAAATTATTGAATTAACTAAATATTTTTCTTCTCTTTCACCTGAAGATAGAAAAGAATTTTTAAAACAAGTTCATAAATTAGATCAGGCAGAATCTAAAAGTACTTATGAACAAAATCATTCATATTATCTTAAGAAAAAAGAAAAAGATCATTTAAGGGGATTAAAGATGAAGAAGAATGTAAAACCCGGAATGTTTGTAAAATGTGAAGGTACAAAAGATCGTGTAGGAATACGAGAAGTTTTAGAAGTTAATGATGTTGAGATAACTGCTAGAAAAATCTCCCGGAATATTCAGATAACAAAAGATGCTAATATTCCTAATAAGTATATTTATGTTAGAGATTCTTATATTACTACTCATTTATGGGATAAGGTAGTTAAAATTATTAATAAACCAAATAATTTTAAATAAAATGAATGATCCTAAACAAGTTATTATTATTAGAAAAGATTTAAATATGCGTAAAGGAAAAATGATTGCGCAAGGTTCTCATGCATCTTTAAAAGTAATTTTTGATTTAATGACTTTCGGAAAAAAAACTGATGGGCTGGGTGATTTATATGAAAAAACTTTTTTATATGTAAAAAATAGTCCTATGGATAAATGGATTAATGGATTATTTAAGAAAATTGTAGTAGGATCTGAGAATTTAGAAAATATGGTTAAAGCATATACTGAAGCTAAATTACAAAAATTACCTTGTTCTCTTATTGAAGATAAAGGATTAACCGAATTTGGTGGTAAAATTACTATAACTGCTTGTGCAATTGGTCCTGGTGATCCTAAAAAAATTGATAAAATAACTGGAAAATTTAAATTATTATGACCAAAGATGAAAATAAAAAACTTGCGGATCTTCGTAATAAAATGGGTTCAATTTATACTTATTTACAACTTAAAGAAAAAATAAAAAGTAACTCTGGAGATTTAAAAAAACAGTTAGAGTTATTAGCTGATAAAACAGAAGTACATGCTATAGAAACAATGAATAAAATAAAAGAAATATTAGATTCATTTAATTAAAAAATTAATATGAAACTATCAAACAAATGTGACTTAGGAAATTTCTCAATTACAATATACAGTGATTGTGAAAGTTGTGGTGTTTTAGAACCTTATAGCGTAACATGGTCAGATGGTGGGACTTGGTGGTGTTTAGATTGTGCCAGATATAATAAGAATTTTGAACTTACGGAGGAATTCGAAAAGAAATTATTGAAACTCCAGAAAGAAAAGTTAATAAAATATCATACAAAAGGATTAAAAGAGGCTACAAATAGAAATATTTTAATTTAAAATTATATGAAAGAAATTAAAGGAGATTTAATAGAACTTGCAAAACAAGGAAAATTTGATGTGATTGTTCATGGATGTAATTGTTTTAATACAATGGGATCTGGAATTGCGCCCCAAATAAAGAATGCATTTCCAGAAGCATGGGAAGTAGATCAAAAAACTTCATATGGAGATTATAATAAATTGGGGACTTTTTCTAAAGCTAAACATGGTGATTTAACTATTGTAAATGCTTACACCCAATATAGATATGGACGTGATAAGATTCATCTTAGTTATGATGCTCTTAGACAGTGTTTAAAAGGTATTAAATCTGAATATAAGGGAAAGAGAATAGGTTTACCTTTAATTGGAGCAGGTCTTGGTGGTGGAGATTGGAAGTTAATAAAGTCTATGATTGATGATGAATTAGAGGGAATGGATATAACAATTGTGCATTATAAAAAAGAGAGGAAAATTAAATGAAACTAAAAAGAATTTTATATCTATTACCATCAATAATTGCTATTTTTATGGCTATTTTTGCAATGGTAGCTTGTACTGCAAATAAGTCAGAAAATGAACAAAGTATTGCTGAATGGGGTACAGAATCAATAATTGAAAAAAGACAAATAGTTTATGAAAAAACTGAAATTATAAGTGATAATGAAACTTCATATTGGTTTGTTTTAGTTCAAAAAAAGAATTGGGATGCAATGTATAATTTTTATATATCTCAAGATCATTCATATTTTTCAGAGAAAGAGGCATTATCTGAAGTTGGAGATCCTGATAAATTATTTTTAAGAAATTTCATAAAAATTTCTGAAGCAACATACATTGTAAACAATATAAAAGTAATTAATAAAAGTAAATAGAATGAAAAAAATATTAATTATATTGTTACTAAGTGTAGCATTAGCATTAAACACATTTGGACAAATTGTCTATGAAAAAGGTAATATAACTAAAGATACAATTACCTTGAAAGAAACTACAATCACAGCTTCATATAAGGCTACCAAATTCGCACCCTTTTCCTTTAAAAATATTGACAGTGAAATACTTGATTTAAGGGGCAGAGAACTAGAACCTGCAGGATTATTACAACACACACCATCTATGACATATAACACAGATAATGGTTTATTTACAGGATATTCTTATTATAGATTAAGAGGTATTGATCAAACAAGAATTAATGTAACTCTTAATGGTGTACCAATGAATGAACCTGAAGATCAAGGAATTTATTTTAATAATTACACTAACTTTTTACAAACTATTTCAGAGATACAAATAATTAGAGGCGCAGGAATATCTAAATCTGGAGTATCTTCTTATGGTGGAAGTATTAATTTTGATTCTTATAAACCATTACAAACTCAATCTGAAATTAGATATACTTTTGGTTCATTTAACACTTCAAACCTTACTGCTAATTGGAATGCCGAAAAAGGATGGATTCGAGTATCACATATTAAAACTGATGGATATAAATACCATTCCGGAAATGAATCATCATCAATGTTCTATGGATATAATTTATTTAAAAATACTACTTTTTATGGATTTATTGGAAAGCAATATAATCAAATGGCATGGATAGGTGCTCCAATGAGTGTTATTAGAAATGATCGAAGATTTAATGCTAATAAAGAAACTGAAAGGGATGAATTTCTTTATGTACATAATCAACTTCATTATAATAATAAATCTTTAAACGCTGTTGTTTATCATACATATTTAAATGGATGGTATAATATGGATTTAGGACATTTTAATGGAATCTTTAATCAAACATCATATAAATTATCTCTTAATTCAAATTGGTTTGGAACTAATATAAATGCTAAATTATTTGATGAAACATTTCTTGGAATATCTGCATATACATATAAAAGAAATCATGACAATTTAATAGCATTTCCTAATATTTATGAAACATATAATGAAAATTATGGAACAAGAAATGAAATATCACCATATTTTAAAACAACATATAAAATAAGAAATTTTACTTTATATGGAGATTTTCAATATCGATTTACAATATTTGATTATCAAGATTTATCCGAAGATTTTAATTTAGATCAACAAAAATGGGGATTTTTTAATTGGTCAATAGGTTCAACAACAAACTTAACAGATAAAATTCATTTTTATTGGGGTCTTGGACAAAATCATAGGGAGCCAACAAGAACAGATCTATTTGGTGGTTCTGATGAATATAACAAAGAAATTTATTCAAATATAATTCCTGAAGAAGTTGTTGATTTTGAAATAGGAACAAAATTTTATGGTGAAAATATATTTTTTAACATTAATGGATATTATATGGACTTTGTTAATGAAATAGTTCTTAATGGTAAAATTGGACCAAATTCAATTGTAATTCATTCAAATGTTACTGAAAGTTATAGAGCCGGAATAGAACTAGATTTTAAGTATGAACTTCAAAACTGGAAATTTATTAATGTTTCATCATTATCTCATAATGTAATAATTCAAGATGACACTAGGTTCACTCACGTACTCTCCCCTTCATTTATTACAACATCAGATATTATCTATAACCTAAATAAATTTACAACAGGGGTGACCCTAAGATATAATAGTGAATCATATATAGATTTAACTAATGAAAATAAAATTCCATCTTATTCTATAATAAATTTTTATAATTCAATAAAATTTAATAAATTTGACCTTGGATTGCATTTAAATAATATTTTTAATAAATTATACTACACATATGGAAATATTGGATTTGATGGAGAACCAGGATATTTTCAACAAGCAGGATTTCACTTTTTAATTTCATTGAAATATAAAATATGACGTATGAACTTGATAGAAAACGTAATAAAGAAGTCATTGAGATTGGTGACAGAGTAATTTATGTTCCTACACATGCAAATGGTGATATTAATCATCCTGATTGTGAATACGGAATAGTAAAATCATGGAATAAAAAAGCTATATTTGTTAATTACGTCCGTAATGGGATTCCACAAATGACTGCAGAAGCAACAAATCCAAGGGATCTCTATCTTGAGGGTAAGGGAGAAGGAGAAATAAGTGTATAGCGGCGCTCGAGTGATAAACAACGCACTTAAAAAAATAACTAAAAATGGATTGAAACGAAAGAATAAAAAATCTATTTTACATCCAATTTATAAATTTGAAACTGAAGAATCAAGAACATGAAAGTAAAATTATTAAAAAAACTTAGAAGGAAAGGCAGGAATAAAATAAGAATTTATTCTGTAACCACAGAAAGAGGGACTACAATTGGAATGAAGATTGGATATAGTGATGATGCTTACAGTAACTTATTTTATTTCGGTTTAACTGAAGAAGAAGTTTTAAGAAGAGCTGAGCATATTTATATAAAAAAATATATTTTAGAAAAACGAGAAATCATGAAACATAGAAATAAAAAATTAAAAATATGAAAAAAATAATATTATTAGTAATTGTATTAATCTCTTATAGCTGCGAACAACAAACAACCACCACTGCTAAATGGGATGCCTCAAAAGAACAAGTTGAAGCAAATGATGTTGAAGATTTTGAAATTGGAGATGTTGTTAGATTTAATCATGAAGATTCAGTATTAGGTACTGTTAATTATATTAGATGTGATGAAAAATTAGATGTTTATTATAGAGATGGTAGAGGGAAAGTTCATGATATTACAAGTATTAACTTTAAGTGTGTTAAAAAGGTAAAAGAACAAAAATAGAGTAAAAATGGATTAAAAGGATCATATATGCCTTCATGTCTTTTATGAAATGGTATAAAGTAGTTTTGTTTTATAATATATAAAATAAAACTATGTTCATAAAAGATAATCAAACATTTAGAATTAAAATTAAAAATACAAGAAATAAAGGTTTTTATAAGAAAATTTTAAAAGAGGAAGTAAAAATTGGAGATGAATTTGATGTTCATTGGTCTTTGTTAAAAACCTCGTCTCATAGAAGAGAAAAAATAGAAGTTAGTTGTGATGGTTGCGGAAAAATAATAAAAAAACGTTTATGTGATTTAGATAAAAATATTAATAAACATTTGTGTGCTAGTTGTAATAAAAAAGGAGAGAGAAATCCAGCATATGGAAAACCAATCCATCCAAATACAAAAAAAGGATTAAAAAAATTTATGGAAGAAAGGGGAAATCCTTTTACGTGGCCAGAAGTAAAAGAAAAAATTAGAGAAAAAAACCCTTGGAAAATAGTTGCTGAAAAAAATACTGGAAGAAAAAACACGCCAGAAACCATTAAAAAAATGAGAATTGCTGCCATCAATTATATAAAAAATAAAAATGGCAGTATTGTTCCAAGATATAATTATAAAGCATGTAAATTTTTTGATGATTTATCTAAAGAACATAATTGGAATTTAAGACATGCAGAGAACGGCGGCGAATTTTATATAAAAGATTTAGGATATTTTTTAGATGCATATGATAAAAATAGAAATATAGTAGTTGAATATGATGAACCTCAACACTATAAAAATGGAGTGCTTATTAAAAAAGATAAAATAAGACAAGAGGAAATAATAGATTTATTGGAATGTAAATTTTATAGATATAATGAAAAAACAAGAGAATTTTATGGGGTTAATTAGTGGTTTTATAATTATGAAGGCGAATCCTTTTCATCAGGGGCATGAAGCTCTTATTGATTATGCTAAAGATAATTGTGACAAATTATTTATTTTAGTAGCAGCATTACCTGGAGAACCTATTCCTTATAAATATCGTTTACAGTGGGTTCTTTCTACTTATCTAGATGATCCAAAAATTGAAGTATTTGGAGATATAATAAATAATCAACCTTCTGATTTATTGAGTGGAGAAAAAAGCGTGTGGTGGGGAGATTATATTCGACATAAATATGGTAAATTTGATAAGGTCTTTTCATCAGAACCTTATGGAAAGATGTTTGGAAAAATTTTAGGGGCTGAAAATTGGGTGTTTAATGAAGCTAGAACAATTGTTCCAATAAGTGCTACAATGATACGAGAAAAACCATTGTCCAATTGGAATTTTTTAAATAATTTTGCTAAAGATTATTTTGCAAAAAAGATAGCAATTATTGGTACAGAAACAACAGGAAAAACAACACTTTGTAAACAATTAGCTAAACATTATAATACAGTTTGGGCTCCTGAAGCTGGAGATGCATTAGTTCAACATACTAAGGATACTGATGTAGAAACTATCAAATTAATTGGCGTTGAACACGCAAAAAATATTCGTAGGTTTACTCGTAAAGCTAATAAAATTTTATTTATAGATACAGATATTAATATAACAAAATCATATGCTAAATTCATGTGTAATGAAGAAGTTGAATTTGAACCATGGATTGAAAGGGCTAATGAAATGGATTTGTATATTTACTTAAATGCAGATGCACCATATATACAAGATGGAAGAAGATTAGAACCAGCCGGAAGGCGACAATTAGATCGTTCCCATAGAGGGCAATTTAAAAGATCTGGAATAAAATTTAAAGAATTTCCATATTCAAAAAATAAAGGAGAAAGTGGCGGTTATGATTGGAGATTTGAACAAATCATCAAGCATATTAATTTATTTTTATCTAAATACTAAAAATAATTCATTTGCATTAGCTATTATTAAAACTTTTTATGAATTTCATATATAATAAAAGTTCTTTAACATAATTATAATTTCTGTAGTTAGTAGGTGCGGTACTTCGTAAACAAATCATTCTTCGGAATGAAACCTTGCTGATTGGTTTAAAATTAGTTATTTGCTATACATAAATAGAATGAATGCTAAAAACTTGAGACTTCTTCGGATGTCAAAAATAGTAGAGCTTAAGATGGCTAACAGGACGAAAAAATAAATCTTGTACTTAAGACAGTTAATTAGGTCTGGAAAAAACCTTATAGAGAGAAACTCTTTAAAACACGCAATACAATTTTTCTCAGAAAATATTAAAAACCGTAGTAATGCTTAGTGGTTCTTCGTAAGTTAAATTAAACAAATATGTAGGACTACTAATGTCTTTTAAAAGGTTCCCTTATGGGGTCGCCCGTTGTAAACGACGGTACTTAAGCGACATAATTCGTATTAAGTCCCTTTTTCTAAGATGGTAGTCAAGAGAGAAAACTCTTTAAAACACACTATCAGATTTTCTCGGTATTATATGAAAGGATAAAGTCACTTCGGTGGTTTTATCCTTTCCTTATTTTGGAAACTTTTTATATCTCATGAATAAAATATAAAATGGACAAAGAAAAAGCATCAGAAATAATAAAAATTTGGGAAAAAAAACAAGAAGATTTACTTTTTCAACTTTTATTAGGAGAATCTTGGAAAGGTCCCTTTAGAAAAGGACGATTGATTATTAAAAATATTATAAATCCAGCAAGATTTTTTGTAGCCGAAGATAATGGTTTGATATTAGAAGAAGATATAATTTTTAATGATGAAATTGTAAGTGATAAGTTAATTCTTAATATTCCAGAACATAAGGATTTTATTTTTAGATTAAGACAATATGGATATCAACCAATGCAAATACTAACTAAAGATATTCCATCCGATGAAGATGTTTATTTTTCTCAACATATAATGGATTTTGTAATATGAATGATTTTTTTAAAAGTTTCAATATAAAAAAAGGATTTTCTGCAAAAAGTATTTTATCTGATAAGAAAACAGTTTGTGTAAAACATAGAGATGGAAGAATAACTGAACATATAGGAATTACAAATCCTTGGAGATATATTACAAAAGTAAAGAAAAATATTGATGTCAAAACAGCTTGGATTAAAGAAGATTAGGGAAAAGGGAAAATTCTTTTGGAAAAAAAGATGGTATTCAATATGTAGTATACATTATGAATATAATAAAGAATGTCCTATGTGTAATGCAGGAACTTGGAGTAATGTATGGGGCACAGCTATTAGTTCATTTTTTTGTGATCATCTTTATAAATTGTGGTTTTGGTGGGTAAATTAATCATTAAATATTTTTTTATATCAAAAATTATAGTTATATTTGCTTACGATTAAAAAAATTATGAGAAATAAAGAAAAAAAAATACAGTAAGTTGAAACTTTTTCTTATTAATTCATAATATATAATAAAATCATATATCAATGCAAAAAGAATTAGTAAATATAGACGTAGTGGAATGGGCAGCCAATGATAATAAAGGGCGTAGAGGAGGAGTGTTCCGTTGATAAATAGATGATGATTAAAAATTTAATCAATATAAGTCAACGGGAATCTCACAAAGGGTTCCCGTTTTTTATGATTGTTCTTTGACGTATTGGTTTTTTTGGATTCGTAGCTCAGTTGGTTGACGAAAGTCTAGAGCCTCTGTCTTTTAAACAGAAGGTCGTGGGTTCGAGCCCCACCGGGTCCACATTATTGCGGGATTAGCTCATCGTTGGTAGAGCGTCAGATTTCCAATCTGAAGGTGGTCGGTTCGAGCCCGATATCTCGCTCCAAAGCCGTAGTGAAGAGAATGAGTTTCATCGTAGTTCAATTGGTTGAACAACCGCCTTCCAAGCAGTAGTTCCGGTTCAAATCCGGCTCAAGCTCTCTCGTTTTTCTCGGTTTTTTTAAGGGTGTGGTGTAGTGGCTAGCATCTTTCTCTCCAAAAGAAATGACCCGGGTTCGACTCCTGGTACCCTTGCCAAATAGCCCTCTATCTATGCATAGATATGGAACGAAGACATGAAACGCCTCTCATAGAAGCGCATCATTCATCCGAATCGTATGTCGGCAAGAGTTGGTAGATCTCGGGTAATATAACTACCAAATGGGTCCTTAGCTCAGATTGGCTAGAGCATCTGACTTGCACTCAGAAGGTCGAGGGTTCGAGTCCCTTAGGATCCACCGTGAACTTTTGTGCCACTTCTTATGAATATATAAAATAAAATTTATATATTTATGAGAAGAGCACAAAGAAGAAAGTATCATTACATTTATAAAACAACATGTAATGTAACTAATCGTTATTATTATGGAATGCATTCAACAGATAATCTAAATGATGGTTATGTAGGTAGTGGAAAAAGATTATGGTATTCTATTAACAAACATGGCATTGAAAATCATATTTGTGAAAAATTAGAGTATTTAAAAAATAGGGAAAAATTAAGAGAAAGAGAAATTGAAATCGTAAATGAAAAATTATTAAAAGATCCTTTATGTATGAATTTAAAAGTGGGAGGATCTGGAGGATTTTCTTCTAAAGAACATCAATTAAAAGCAGCATCTGCCGGCGCCCAAGCCTTTAAATTAAAAAGAGAAGATGATTTGGTAGATAGTAAATGGCGTAATTCAATTTCTAATACAATGAAAAAATTATATAAATTAGAAAAAAGAATATCATATTTTCCTAATTGGACTGCTAAAAAACATAAAGAAGAATCAAAAAGAAAAATAGGATTAACAAATTCAATAAAACAAAAAGGATGTAAAAATTCGCAATATGGAACTTGTTGGATAACTAATGAAAAAGAAAATAAAAAAATTAAAAAAGAAGAAATTATTCCTAATGGATGGAAATTAGGAAGAAAAATATAAGGAGCGCGTAGTGTAATGGTTTAGCATCTCGCACTGTCTATGCGAAGGAGGGGTTCGAGTCCCACGTGTTCCGCAATCTGTAGTAAAAGATGGAGTTTCATCGGTTTATTAATGGTTCGATTCCATTAATCCCTCCCGAAAGGTCGGGGATTATATAAGCTCCCCTTAAATTTCTCAGATTTTTATAAATGGGGTGTAGCTCAGAGGCAGAGCAAACGGCTGTTAACCGTTAGGTCGAGATTTCGATATTCTCTACCCCAGCAAACTGTAGTGAAACAGTGGGTTACTTCGTCGCATAAACGACTAGATCGGGTTTGATTCCTGACACCCCTACCAAAATTATATTGGGGTGTAGTGTAATGATAGCACAGTAAAAATACCCAAATTAATTTTCTCAGTTTATTTGTGTCTGTAGTATTAAATAGGATAAAACCCCGGGCTGTTAACCCGTCAGATGAGAGTTCGAGTCTCTCTGGACACGCAAATATTTAAAATAAATGAAACATTATATATCTTTTTTTAAAAATATAATGGTTAAATTAGGACACCATGATTGGACTATTAATTTTTGTAATGATTATTATTGTTGGATTGATAAAAAAAGAATTGATATAGATTTAAATTATCCTGGAGATGTTAGACAAATTATTCTTCATGAAATAGCTCATATTGATACAGCAAAATATTGTAATCAAAAACATAATCCGGATTTTTGGAAAAGATTAGAATATTTAACAAAAAAATATTTAAAAAGTGATTTAGATAAATATCAAAAAAATCATAAAAAATTTATGACAACTGGATATTATAAAAAAGTATATTTGAATTAAAGTAGTAAAAATAATATATTAAAAATCATTATTATGGAATTTAAATTAGAAGATAAGGAATTAGAAGATGCAGAAAAATTTATTAAATCTCAGAAAAAGAAAGATAATAATATACCTACTGCTGGAGAGAGATGGACATATTTATTTACACCATCAGGATTAGGAACAGTTGTTCATATTAAAGATGAATTATTGGGTGATATAAAAGATGTTACTAATTGGAATTGGTGGTAAGAAATATTTCTTAAAAATATAATGGAAAATAGATGAAAAAAAGAAAAATAACAAATGCTATAGATGGTAAAAAAATAATCATTTATTTTCCATCAGATAAATTTATATTTTTATTTAGTATTGTAAATGAAAATTATTTAAAAAAAGGAGATTTTTATTTAAATTAATGGGGGCGCATGTACCAAGGCTTTGGCGAGTTTGGCTTGCAACCAGACTGTGGAGGATTCGATTTCCTTCGCTTCCACTAAAAAAGATTCATATATGGTTCTTTTAAATGCATTTTTAATATATTCATAAGTATTTACAATAAAAAGTATCATATATAGTTCTTTTTATAACAATTGTGGGGTAGAGCAGTGGTCAGCTCGTTAGGCTCATAACCTGAAGGTCGGGGGTTCGAATCCCTCTCCCGCAACAGCTATTATCGGAAGATAATGTTACACCAGAAATAAAGTTCGAACATAAACCTGGTGTTAGCGACGTAGCTCAGATGGCAAGAGAGCACTCAGATACCTGAGGAGTCGGAGGTTCAAGCCCTTCCGTCGCAACAAAAATATCGGGTCTAAAAACCGGAAGCAGGGTTCGATTCCCTTTAGATCCACAATATTGCGGGTTAGTGTAGTGGTCGACATACCGGGCTCATAACCCGGAGAGAGTTTTCTCCTTTGCGGCGGTTCGAATCCGTCACCCGCTACTATGGGTCTGTAGCTCAGTTGGTAGACGCACCTGCCCTTTAAGCAGGGGGTCGTGGGTTCGAGCCCCACCAGGCCCACTAAATAAAATTATTGAAGATGATTAAAGAAGTTAAAAAACAAAAAGAGATTACAGAGTATTATAAATATTGTGATGTTTGTGGAGCAAGAATAATAAAAGGTCTTGCTTGTAGTAAAGCTAAATGTGAATATTGTGGAAAAGATTTATGTGAAGAATGTATTGGTTATGAAGAACCAGAAAGTGGGGATTATAGAACTGTTTATTGTGCAAAATGTTGGGATATTGGTAAAGATTATAGACCAAAAATTGAACAATATGAAGAAGAAGTATGGCAGCTTTATAAAGAATGGAAAGATAAATGTAAAAACGACACAATATGAAATTAGTAATAAGACAAGCAATAAAAATATTACTTACTATTCCTCCTTATCATGAATTATATGAAGTAGGAATAGAAGATTGCGCATTACAATTTAGTAGAAATACTGATAATTTAGATTTATCTTTAACTTATATAAATAAAAATAAAGAAACTATTAAAGGATTTGATAATATAATAGATAAACTTAAAAAAATAAAAATAGATTAGGCCAATGAAAAAACATTTAATGGAAAGATTTTTACGATTAAAAAATCTTAAATTTGAGGATTGTACTAAAAGACAAAAGGAAATTTTAACAAAGGAAAAACCAAAAATTTGGGATTTATATCAGTGGAATATTGGATAAAATGATTAATAGAAATCTTTATTTTAAAAAAGATAATTTACTTTTTGCAGATGGTTATATAAGAATAGTTCATGGGGGAAGGGGAGATTATATAGAACTTACAAAAGAACAAATTAGAGTTCCATTAAAATCTCATTTTAATCAAAAATTGCCAGAAGAATTATCAAATGAAGAATTTTGTTATTATTGGCTAGAATCAGAAAATAGAGATGAAAAAATATATTGGCAGTGTAATTTAGTAAATTATGCTGATTATAAAAGGAATTTTTATTATATTAGTCCTAAATTATTAATGCCATTTGATAATAAGGAATTATTTTAGGGGGCATAGCTCAGTGGTTTAGAGCTTCTGTTTTACGCGCAGAGAGTCGGGGGTTCGATTCCCTCTGTCCCCACTAAATTAAAGTAAACTATGGAAATAAAAGCAAGTGATACATTTTTTAAATCATATAAAAAAATGATAAATTCAGAATGTTGGTGGAAATGGGAGTTTTATAAACATAAATATTATGACATTAAACGAGCTATTAAAAATTTAATAAAATACTTTAATGTTGTAACAAAAATGTGTCCATGGGATTCACATGGCATGATATTAATGATGCATCATCAAGCTAAAATTTTATTAAATAATTTAGAAAAATATAGTTACGAAACTAAAAGAACATTAACACCAAAAATAAAAAAACTAAAACGTTTTGTAGAATTATCTAATAATTATATAGAAGACAATCATGCTGAAAGATGTGGTTATGATCATGATGCTGAAGAAATAAAATGGATTCCTGTTAAAGAAAATTCAGATTTATCTGAAATGATAATGGAAAAAAAGAAAGGGTATGAACATATTGATAATACAAAAGCAATTAAAGATGGACATGAATTAGAAAAAAAAGAATGGGAAGAAATGATGAATATTTTGAAAAATGAAATGAGAGGATGGTGGGATTAATTATGGAAACAAATATAAGAAAGTTATTAGAAGATATTCCATTAAAAACAAGATTGAAAGTTTTAAATGAAATGGCTTTTATTGATTTAATAAGTGAATTAGGATATCGAGAAGACAAAATGTGGTCTGATGAAGAAGATGAATTGCTAAGTAAATTATGTAAATGTGCTTTAAAACATACTGAAAATATTCTAGAAGAAATTAAAAATGGATAAAAATTTCGACATAAGGATTACACGAGGACATGGTCCTGGTGGACAACACAAGAATAAAGTTGAAACTTGTGTTATTATAACCCATGTGCCTACAGGATTACAAGAAATGTGTCAAGATAGTCGTAGTAAAAATAGAAATCTTAAAATTGCAAAAGAAAGATTGGATAAAAAAATAATAAAATATCAAGATAAACAAATACAAGAAATAAAAAATGAAAAAAGAAAAGAGTTAATTAAAAACCAATCAATCATAAGAACTTATAATTATAATGAAAATAGAGTTTATGATCATAGAACTAAAATAAGATATGATTTAAAAAAATTTATGAAAGGTGAAATTGATTTATGAAATTATCCATGGAAAAAGAATTAAACGTTGCTATAGAAATAGACGATAAAATATTTATAAATTCAAAAGAAGGAATATTATATCAATCTATGAGTGATAATGAAATTCTTTTACTTATAAAAAATGATAAAGAAGATAAAGAAGTAAAAATAAAAATAAACAAAAAAGTAAAGTAATGTTAAAAACTGAAGTTCATAAAGGAGAAAATATAGAAAAAGCTATTAAAAGATTTAAAAGAAAATTTAATAATGTAGGTGTAGTAAAAGAATTAAGGGAGAGAAAACAGTTCGTCAAAAAATCTGATAAAAAAAGAGCAGGATATAAAAAAGCAGTCTACATTCAAAAAATACGAGATGAAGAGGAAAAAAATTATTAAAAATGCCCTGGTATCTCATTGGTCTTCTAAACCAAGTCGTTAAACGAGTAATTGGAGTGACGTGTGAGTTCGAATCTCACCTGGGGTTCAAATTTGAACTTATATTATGAATATATAAATAAATATAAGTTCGAAATGAAAAGAAAATTTAACTATTTTTATAAGATTACTAATATTATAAATGGTAATTTTTATTATGGTATTCATAAAACGAATAATTTAAACGATGGGTACCTAGGTTCAGGAAAAAGAATTCAATACGCATTAAAAAAATACGGAATAGAAAATTTTGAAAAAGAAATTGTAGAATTTTTTGATACATATGAAGAATCTCTTAATTTTGAATCTGAATTTGTTACAGAAAATTTAATATTAGATCCATCATGTTATAATCTTAAAAAAGGAGGATCCGGAGGATGGGATCATGTGAATAAAGATAGAAATTCTGATTTTTATGTAACTATAGGTGGATGGAAAGATTATGAAAAAAGAATCAAAGTATGGAAATCTGTACCAAGTAAAAAAAGAATAGAACATGGTAAAAAACTTGGAAAAATATACGGAGGAAAAAAGAAATTTTCAGAAAATGAGATTCAAGAAAGATTAGAATTAATTAAAAGTATAGATTTAACAAAATGGGGCTGGGTTAAAAAAGTATCAGAAATATTAAATATATCTCATACTCAAACAAGAAGATTTATGGACAAATATTATAAAGAAGAAATTTATAAAAGGAAAAAAATTACATGAGGTGATAAATGTAGAACAGAATGGGGTTCGAATCCCATACGGGGTACAATGGCTCTATAGTTCAACGGATAGAATTTGGATTTCCTAAATCTAAGATATGGGTTCGATTCCCGTTAGGGCCACATAGATTTTTTATTGTCATAAATTTTTATTATATTAGCACAATGAAATTGAAATTAAAAAATATTATATTAGCACTTAATGAACAAGGACCTTTAAAAAGATTTTTCAGAAATTTTTTTATTACTGGAAATGCATGGGGAATGTTTCATAAAAATTCTCATTTTAGAGCAGATACAGGAGAAGCTAAAATAATGTACAATACAAAAAAAACTGCAAATAAAGCTGCAGAAAATATGGAGAAAAAACATGATAAACACTTTAGCGTTTATAAATGTATATTTTGCGATGGATATCATATAGGTAAAAATAGAGATAATAAAGAAAAACATGAAAATTAAAAACATAGCGGAAACATTAGCCGGTTTAACAATATTAGAAGCTAAAGAATTGCAGAAAATTCTGAAAGATGATTATGATATTAAGTTAGCAGAGTCTCAAATAGTTATTGATCCTCCTGGAACTGGAGATATTGAAGAAGAAATACAAACTGAATTTGATGTATTTTTAAAAGAAGGCGGCGGTCAAAAATTACAAGTAATTAAAGCATTAAAAAATATTACTGGATTAGGACTTAAAGATTCTAAAGAATTAGTAGATTCGGCTCCCGCTGTAATACGTTTTGGGGTATTTAAAGAAGATGCAGAAACTTTAAAAGCAGAATTAGAAAATGTTGGAGCTACAGTTGAATTAAGATAAAAAAGTTAAAAGAATGAATTGGAAAGTTGAAAAGCTTTTAGCAGGAGAAACAATAATATCAAAAGAACCAGGTAATTCAATGACTCCAATATTAATGTCAAAACAACCTGTAGAATTAACTCCATGTAAATGGGAAGATGTAGAAAAAGGTGATATAAGAAAGATTTTGTAAGTCCTTCAAATTTTTATAGTGAGTTTAATAATCTTAATATGCCTAAATTAGTTTATAAAGGGGAATTTACGGAACAGTTTATAAGTGATGTTGAAGAAAATAAGTTTGGAATAAAAGAAGGAATAGTTTATAAAGGTGTAGAAAATGGCAAAATTTTCATTGGTAAAATTAAGACTAATGAATGGCTTTCAAAAATTAAGAAATTATATGGAGAAGCTAAAATGCTTGAGTATTAATAGAGAATATGAAAAAGGAATATGAAAATAAAAGAAAGGATTTGAAAAATAGAAAAAGGGAAGCAATGAAAGAAGATTTTAAATCTTCTAAAGAAAGAAAAGTAGTTACTGAATCCTTTAAAAAAGAATCTCGCTCTTTGAAAAGATCGGAAAAAAATAAATTTAAAAGAAATTTAAAAGATAAATATGGAATTTAATCAAGCCTCTGTCTGTAGTTTAACTGGATAGAACTTAAGATTACGGATCTTAGGGTGAGGGTTCGAGTCCTTCTAGGGGTACAAATATATATAAAATAAAGATCATTAATAAATAAATAAAATAAATTAAATTATGCCAAGATTAGATAAAACAGGACCTGCAGGTAAAGGTCCAAAAACAGGAAGAGGTTTAGGAAATTGTGAACCAAGTACACCAAGTCGTCAAAGTAAAGGTACAGGTGTTGGTACTGGTAGAGGTAGTAGACGTGTTAGTACTGGTAGAGGTAATAGACGTAAATAAACGGCCCTGTAGCTCAATTGGATAGAGCGTCGGATTTCGGCTCCGATGGTTGAGGGTTCGAATCCTTTTAGGGTCACAAAGGTAAGGTACACATAGTGCAGTGTAGTGATAAATCGGGGAAAGTGACTGCACCACCCCTAGAGCCTTGCTTTTTGCAGTATTGGTGTTAATGGTAGCATAGGACGTTGCCAACGTTCAGGCCTCGATTCGAATTCGGGATATTGCTCAAAATAAAAGGTTCAAGTTCATTCTATCGCTCGAATATATAAAATAAAGCGATAGAATGAACTTGTGTCCTCATTGTAAAAAGGAATTTCCTAAAGGAAAAAGTTTTGGAGCTCATGTTACAAATTGTAAACTAAATCCAAAGCGAAAAGAAATTCAAGATAAAATTATTAAGACTAAAAAAAGTAAATGGAAGGAATTCAAAGTAAAATGTTATAAATGTGGAAAAGAGATTACTATTAATGAATGGAATACAAATAAACCTAAAAAAGAAAAATATTTTTGTTCGAGATCTTGTGCAAATAGTAGAGGACCAAGATCAAAAGATTTTAAAGAAAAAGTAAGAAAAAAATTATTAAAAGAACCTGAGGAAAAAATATGCCCTTACTGTAAAAAAATCTTTTTAACTAAATCTAAAAGGCAAATTCATTGTTCAAGATCATGTTCTGCAAAGAATGTATCATTAGAAACTCGAAAAAAAATAAGTGAACAAATGAAAGGGTTAAATTCAGGAAAAAATAATGGAATGTATGGTAAAAGCCCTTCTCATACAAAAAGAATATTAGTTTTTTCAAATAAACATACTAAGAAAAAAACTTTTTATGTACGATCTTCCTATGAAAAAATATTTGTCGATCAGATTAATGAGAATAATTTTATAAAAAAATTTACATACGAACCAAAAAATTTTAGAGTATCTTATAAAGATGAAAATGGATTAGAAAGAACTTATCAACCAGATTTTTTAGTTAATAAAAAAATTGTTGAAATAAAAAATAAATGGAATGCTGAATTAGAGGAAACTAAAATAAAAGAAAGAGCATTTAAGAAAACCTTTCCAAATACTAAGTATACTATAATAAAATGGTAACAAAAAATTTTTTAAAAAATTTAGAAGAATTTCAAAAGACCTCAAATATTTTTTCAGTTTTATTTCCATTAAAAATATCTGAAGAAAAATTATTTCCAGAAGAGAATTTTGAGAAAGGGAAAAATTTTGAGATTCAAACGTTTTTTAATAAACTAGAAATACAAAAACTTATAAAAATAAATCCTATATTTGAGAATAAAAAATTAAACATGTCATATCACATTTCTATAACTAATAGAGGATTAAAATATAATAAGTCTAAATATTTTAAATTTTTTATAAAAAAATATCATATTTTAGAAGATTTATCTGGTCTTTTTATAGGATTAATTGTAGGCGCAATTATAGGAAATATTATAGATGGAATATGGCCGTTGTAAGGCGTTTCTTGCTCAATTAAAGTCCCATCTATCGCTCACCTGGAGGATAAAATTATGAAAATAAATAAAATTGATAGAAAAAAGTTTGGTGGAAAATATGTTGCTACTAAAAATTTTACAAGTAGTAAAGTGATAGCTTTTGGGAAAAATCCATCAAAAGTTTATGATAAGGCTATTGAAAAAGGTATAAAAGAACCCGTTATAAATTTTATTTTTGAAGAAGGTGTTCGATATATTTTTGGAATTAATTGAACTAAAAACAATGAATCATGAAAGAAATAATTGCAGAATTACAAGCCAATAAGAAACATGAAATAAATCAAATTGGCTTAACTCCAAGAACGAATTTTAAAGGAACCCAGATAGATCATGATTTGCAACATAAGAAAAAAGCTATAAAATATCAAATGGCTATTAATATATTAAAATAAAGTAGAAGACCAATACCAAAATAGCAGTTATTGATCCTAAAAAGGTAAATAAAATAAATTATAATTCCAAAAAGTTTAAAAAGGAGCTTAAAAAATTTCACAGTTTAGATAAAAGAGAAAATGAGGAAACTGTTCAGTAATGGAATAAACTGTTCTATACTGAACAGTTTATTATTATTATTTTTAATATTTAATTTTTTTATTATTTTTTAATTCGTTTATTTTCAATACTTTGTAAAGTTTGGCATAATTTTTGTAGTATATATTATATAAACTAATTAAAAATTGCAATGCCTACAAAAAATTTACTATCGAAAAAACTACTTTTTTATATACCTTTAATGATGATTTTAGGATATTTCAGTTTAGCTTTAAATTCTAAAAATGAAACTAATTTAAAAGATGATAATATAAATCTTATATATGATGATCCATCTGAAATAAAAGAATGTGATACAAATCCATCAAATTCTTTTTTTATAAAAAATGAACATCTAATTTTAAAAACTTAAATAATTTTTATATATAATATGTATAAATTAAAAAGAGTAAGAAAAAAAGAAGCTAAACTTTTAGGAGTTTGTGGGGGAATTTCCAAATATTTAGATCCAGAAATGGATCCGGTAATGGTAAGAATTATTTGGACATTATTAACTATCTTTAATCCACCTTTTATGATTTTATTTTATTTTATATTAGGTTTAGCTCTTCAACCAGAAGAACCAAAGGAAGAATAAGTAAATATTGGATGATGTTAAATTTTTAATAAAAAATGTAAAGAGAGGGAAAATTATTTAGTAATATTAATCATGGTTGAATTTCTTTTAATAGTTTTATTAATAGCGGTTGTTTATCGTTTAACATATAACTATGCATTTAAAAAAGGGAAAAAAAATGTAAATATGCAAATTTTTAATGAAGGACATAAAAAAGGAATAGATTGTGTTGAAGAAAAAATTAAAAAACTTTCAGAACTTCCTAATGAAGAAATTATAAAACGCATAAAAAATTTTGCTAAAAAGAAGGATTGATGGAACTTAAAAAAAATGACAAAGCAAATCTTGAGAAAAGAAAAGGAATCTTTTTCCAGTTAGGATTGGTAATTACTCTTTCATTAATTTTAATTGGTTTTGAATGGACAAGCTCAGGATTGAGTGAAAACCAATTTGATATGGGAGAGGGAGATTTAATTGAGGAGGAGATTATTCCTGTAACACGTCAGAAAAAACCTGAACCCAAGTCTTTGCCTAAACCACCTAAAGTTACAGAAGTATTAAGAATCGTTGAAGATGATGTTATTATTGAAAATGAACTTATACTTGATGATTTGGAATCCGACCAGGATGAAGAAATTCAAATACTTGATTTTGATGTATCAGATGAAGAAGACGAAGAAGAAGCTGAAATTTTCTTTATAGTTGAGGATATGCCAAGTTTCAAAGGAAAAGGTCTTAATGGTTTCAGGAACTGGGTTATGAAAAACCTTAATTATCCTGAAATAGCTGCTGAAAACGGGATAAGCGGCACTGTATATATCCAGTTTGTTGTTGAGCCTTCAGGACTAGTTAATAAAGTGACAATAATGAGAAGTGTAGATCCATCCCTTGATAAAGAAGCTATTAGGGTAGTGAAAACTTCTCCAAAATGGAGTCCAGGAAAGCAAAGAGGAAAACCTGTACGAGTGGCATTTACCTTTCCAATCAAATTTGTACTGCAATAATTTACATTTCTGTGAATATATAAACAAATGAAAAAATATATAATATTTGGATTAGATGATTTTTAGGTTAAACTATTAAACCTAAAATAATCATTTTTATGAAAAGAAAAAGATTTTTAAAAAGATCTCAAATAATAAAAATTACTTCTAATCGTAGGGAATATTCAATATTAACTACAATAGATCAAGATCCATATAATGATATGTGTTGTTTATGCCCAATGTATGATCATTGTAAAAAATATAAACATAATAAATGTAGACCTGAAAGAGAAAGAGAGAGAAATTGGAAAAGTCAATCAAAAAAACAAAAACAATGGATATAAATAAAATTTCTAAAAAAGAATTTGACCAAGCTTATAATACTTATCCTGAAACTAAATTTATTAAATGGGTTTATAAATTTTATAATTTTAAGCTTAAAGAAAAACCTAAACCAATAGGAACTTGGTTAGCAATAATTTTTTGGTGTTTAGCTACACTAGGATTAATTATTTTCACTGAGATTGGAATGGTAGAATTTGCAAGAGTTTTTTTATGGCTTTATATTCCTTTTGGTTCTTTAATTATAACTCTTCCCGCCTTTTTATTAAATAAGAAAAGAACAAAAAAAATAGCTAAATTATTAGGAGTTAATATTGAAGAATATAATTATTTAGTAAATAAATTTTATTCTAACTAAAAATGTTGTAGATATGAATCCATTTATACACTATAAAAAAATATTAGAAGAATATCTTCATAGTCAAACCATTCCTTTTTTGGAGAATGCGTGGAATGAACCTCATAGAAAATACCATTCTATAAATCATTTAAATGAAATTCTTGAATATATAGAGCAAAATTTTAATGTTCATACTATAGATTATGATTCTTTAATATTAGCAGCATTCTTTCATGATTGTTACTATAATCCAAGAGATAATAAAAATGATGAAGATGAATCAATAAAAAGATTTTTATCTTCATTTAAAGATTCTAGTCACAGGATTAGAAATGTTGTTGTAGAAATGATTGAATCTACTAAATATAGAAAAGTGCCAATGAATTATTTGACACGAATGTTTTGGAGTGCAGATAATGCAGGATTTAGTAAAGGATATGAAAAATTATTAAAGAATGAAAAATTAATACATCAAGAATTTATACATCTTCCTAAAAAAATATACAAAAAAGGAAGAATTAGCTTTTTAAAAACAAATATTGGTTTATTTAATTCATCAGTTGACAAAGATTTAAATAAATTAATAGAATATATAAAAGTCTCTTAAAAACTCTTAATATATAATAAAAATAAGATATCATTATGAAAAAAGTTATACTTGTAGCTGAATCACTCCAAGAATGGAAACAATCCGATAAAATTGAAGAATTAAATGAAGGAGCTAAAAAATCTCTAATAAGATTCATTAAAGACCCTTCTAGGAAAAAATCATTTATTAATGCTTATATAAGACAAATAGGTAAAGTTAAAGGATTGAAGAATGCGCTTCTTAAATTAAATGATGATTCACAGATTAAATTAGCTAAACAATCATATGAACTCATGGAAAAAGACCCTAAATTAGGATATCCATGGATTAGAATAGAAAATAAAAAAATTGTTGGTGGAAGTGCTCTCCCTGTTAAAAAAGGTGATGTTGGACAAGAATTAGGACAATAATATTAAATTTATATACTTTTGACGCTAAATATCTCATATTTAGCGTTTTTTTATGTAAAAATTTTTTTTTGTCAAAACTTTTTGTTATATTAGCATTATAATTAACAAATACAATATGAATAATAACATACTTAAATTTAGAGGAATTTATTTTGATGGATTAAAATTTAAAAAATCAAATTTATATTCTGAAGAATATTTTGAGAAACTTGTTAATGAAGGTTCTCATTATAGTGAAGTAAAATATATAGATGCTATTAAAGAACAAATTGATGAAGAAATTCATATAAAATTATCTTATTCAATAGTATTTAAGATTCTTTCATTATCAGGATTACTTTTTGCAGTAATATTTGGAATTAATCTTTTATTTGTTTCTGCATATGTTATCTTAGGAATTAGTTTATTTTCTCATATTCTTTTTACTTTATTCAAAAAAAGAGCTAATGAGTTTTTTGTTGGAAAAGAAATAAGTAAAAATTTAATAAATTTGATTTTTGAAAAAAAATGAAAGTAGGAGACGAATACCGTTCAAGTAATTTATCTCATACTCCAGGTGGAGTAACAGTAGTTGTAAAACTTACTAATGGGAAAATTCTCGAATATGACAAAATTAAATATCCCAATAGATATATTGATAAAGTTATATTAAGAAGCGATGTAAAAGACGCTTGGGTGGATGAAGGCAATCAGAACGACAAAAATGAAATTTAAAATTTTAATATATAAAGAAATGAAGCGTCATAGTATACATATTATTTCGATTAGTTCACATTCAATATGTGGGTGGCCTTCTATTGTGAAAACTTAAATGAAATCAACAATATCATCAAAGGGAGGCCCATAAAGCTTCCCTTTTTTTATTATATATGGAGAGTACGCTAGCGGCCTAGCAACCTGGCTTGAACCCAGGGATGCGTCGTAACAGATGGGGGATCGACACCTCTACTCTCCGCCATAGAATCTCTTTGGATAAGTAACCGTCGTGGCCCCGTGGAGCGGTGGAATATCTGAGATAGTTAACGGGGCCCAATTTACTGGTGTAGCTCAGTCGGTAGAGCAGTTGCCTTATATGCAAACGGTCGGGGGTTCGATTCCCTTCATCAGTACTCTGAACGGCGTGTATACCCTCCGGCTGATATCCGGTAGAAAGGTTAATTGGTTACAAGTGGGTTCGATTCCCCCCACGCCGACATATCTTAAAAGTAAAAGGTTCGAATTTTTTCATGAATAAATAAAATAAAATACCATGAAAAAATGTGAAAATTGTGAATGTGAACATGATGGAAGTTATGGCTCCGGAAGATTTTGTTCAAGTAAATGTGCAAAAGGATTTAGTACTAAAGCAAAACGTTCTTTGATAAATGAAAAAGTAAGTAAAACTTTAACTGGTACGGGTATAGAAGCTTTTAAAAAAACATGTCTTAATTGTAAAAAAGATTTTAAAACAAAAAAAGAAAAACAAAAATTTTGTTCTGTTTCTTGTTCTATTAAATATCAATGGAAAAATAAAGATTACAGAAAAAAAATGTCAAAAATGTCATCTAATTTAGCTAAAAAAAGACATTTAAATAATGATAAAACATTTGGTTGGCAAACAAGAAAAAATTTAGAACCATCTTATCCAGAATCTATAGCCATAAGATATTTAAATGAATTAAAAATTGATTATGAAAGAGAATATCCCTTTGAAAAATACTTCATTGATTTTGCATTAAAAAATAAAATTGCTATAGAAATAGATGGAAAACAACATGAATTAAAAGATAGAATTAAATCTGATAAGAAAAAAGATAAATTACTTAAATCTAAAGGTTGGAAAGTTTTTAGAATAAAATTTCCAAAAGATAATATAAGAGATAATATAAAAGAAATTATTGAAATTGGGAGAGTGAAATGATAAGGCTTGTCATCACCGCCTGCTAAGCGTGTGGATCTTCACAGATTGGGTTTCGATTACTCCTCTCTCCGCAAAAAATACTGGTGTAGCTCAGTCGGTAGAGCAGTTGCCTTATATGCAAACGGTCAGGGGTTCGATTCCCTTCATCAGTACTAAAGTCTAAGTGGCGGAATTGGTAGACGCTATCCAGGACATGGGGAGAGGAGCCATAGTGGTAACACGCTCCGAGAGAGTTCGAATCTCTCCTTAGACACAATTCGGAGAGTAAAGCGTAAAGGTAGCGTCACCGCCTGGAAAGCGTGTGGTACTGTAAGGTATGGGACTCGGATTCTCTTCTCTCCGCAACATGGGTTTAGTAATCGGTAAATGGCATCCGGACGGGTTGTGGCCCCGAATCCTTAAATGGACCCTGCGAGTTCGAATCTCGTCTAGACCCCTTTTTTCTTTACCTTTGGTATGGAAGCTGTAAAGGTTTTTATCATTGAACCAGCTAATCAATGATATTTTTTATATGGGACGATTAGTGTAGTTGGCCAGCACGCAAAATTGTGGTTTTTGTAGCGAGGATTCGAATTCCTCATCGCCCCCACCCATTATTTTCATTTTTTTTACAAAATATTTTTTATTTAAAGAATTTTTGATTATATTAGCATACAGTTTATTATAAAATTAAAGGATATGATCAAACCAGTAAAAATAAAACCACAAGAAATTGAACATTTCGATCCCGATGGAAATTCTTTGGGATTTTTAAATGAATTAGAATCAACCGATTTAAGATGTCAAATTAAAGAAAATAAGGTAGACGGATATTATTTAGAATTTAATGATAAAAAGCGTAAAATTTATTCAAATGGTATGATAAAAGATTGGGCAGAAGGAATGTATAACACAATGGATAAACTATATGATAGATTATTTGTTGACATGCGATGAATTTTTTTTTAAAAATACGTAATAACAACACACACAATGAAAAAAGATTTAAGAAAAATAATTGAAGAAGAAGTGAGTAAAATTAAATATAAAGATGTTGGAACTTGCCTTAGATACAAAGGTAAACAACGAATTTCTAGGTCTAAATTTAAAACCTCCCTGGATGCACAAGAGCATCTAGATATGTTAAAAAGACTTAGAGTTGTGAATCTATTGTATGAAGTTTATAAGTGTCCAGAGTGTCACTTATGGCACTTCGGGTTAAAGGAATGGGCTAACAAATAAGATCATTAATAAAGAATTAAAATGAGTTTAAAAGTATTAGATGTAGCATGGTTTTCAGGTAGAGACTGTATAGGAATTATAGCCTGTGAAAATGAGGTCAGGGAAAGAAAATTTTATATCGGAGTCGGAGATGGTATAGACAAAGAACAGGATATTGAAAAAATAAAAAATTGGGGATCTAAAATAGATCCTGAATATGTTAAACATTTTTTTGAACATGCCGGTGTAGGCGTGGGTTCTTGGATTAAATCAACCTGAATATGAAAAAGGACAATGAAAACTGAAATAAAATTATTAAATTATAAAGGAAAAATGGTACCTTTTGAAATATCTTATGATATTAAGGAAGGAGATACAGTTTGGAATATATCTTATGGAGGTGAAGAACATCCAGATAAATTTGATATTAATACACCTGCAATAATGCTGAATTTAAATCATTCAACTTACAAACCTTATGAATGCCATACAAATTTAGGTTTTGGACCTAGAGAACATTATTTTAAAATAATGAATATGGAAAATAAAAGATTTAAATTAAACTCGAAACAATGAATGAAAAAATAATGAAAGCTGTTGGATTTGGAAAAGAGGTTGAAAAAGTAAAAGAGGGAAAATGTCCTTTTTGCAGTAAAAAAATTAAAATGGAAGATTTCACAGATGAATCAATTAAAAGAATATCATATTAGTGGTATTTGTCAAAAATGTCAAAATGAATTTTTTAGTTAATAAAATAAGAAAATGAACATCAGAAAAACAGAAATAGAGAAAATGATAAGTCAAATAAGAAAAGATGAAAATAATTCATTTTCTACATTTTTAGTTATTGAACTTAGAAACCGTTTTGAAAAAAGAGTTCCTGAAGAGAAACATTTAGATTTTAATGAGTGGATGAAAATTTATATGCTTAGAGATAAGAGTAAAGAAGAAAGAATGGAAAAAAAATGGAAAGCACTTTTAAAACAAGAAGAAGAAAATAGAATGAGAAGAAGGGGAACTAAAATTAGAAAAAATAAAGAAAAATATAAAGATATTGAAATTCCTGATTTTATTAAGCACATGGGAACCAAACAACTTTTATCTTTAAGATTTTCTGATACTGGTGAATTTTTGTATAGTGATGAAGCTGTTTATGCTGAATTAGCTAATCGTCCTCATATTCCAAATAAAAAGGAAGGTAAAATATTAAGAAGAGAAGCAGCAAGACGTAAACAATGAAGAAAAAAAAGATATTATTGATTTATGATATTATAATGCTAATAATTGTGTTAGGAATTTTTAGTTTAACATTTATTTTAGGTAATATAATATTTTTCCTTATTTCAGCATTTATGTGTTTTTTAGGATTTATTCCTGTAAGAGAAACATTTAAAGACCAATTAAAAAAATTAAAAAATGGCAGTATATAGTAAAACAAACAAAATTCGTAAGATGAAACAACGTATGAAAGCTTACGAAAAAAGTAATCCAAAAATGGCAAAAAAAATTGCAGGAAAAATTGAAGCAATAAAAGGCCGTAAAGGAGTATGATATGGAATGTATTAATAAAGCAACAGGTAGACCCAAAAAAACTTTCAAAACTTTTGAAGAAGCTGTTAAATGGGCAAAAAGAATGAACGAAAATCCAAAATTCATTCATAAACAAGTTGCATATAAATGTAAAAGATGTTACAAATTTCATACAGGAAGAAGTAAACATGGAACATTA